>ERZ894229.158-NODE-158-length-70491-cov-77.4505_pt1 | contig 70491 bp, 53 predicted proteins | sample MGYA00380295_ERZ894229 | MGnify/ENA primary metagenome ERZ894229 (study PRJEB32331, sample SAMN06328479) | human gut metagenome | biome: human gut microbiome; feature: stool | host: Homo sapiens | collected 2014-09-17 ... | reverse complement strand
CAATGATATGCACAACTTATTTCCTGACATTTTTTAGTGAATTAATTCCGCCAACTGGTTAAAGTTATAATAGCCTCTCCCCAAAAAAGAAAGAAAAGAATCACTTATGGTAGAAAAAAGACATTCCAAAATATGTAGGCATAAAGCATTCACAATTTTATCTCTTATTGCTGTAGTAGTGGCAATTATAATTTTACTCAGGATTAAGAGTTTAAAAGATACATACAAGTCTGAATCCGAGGATCTTGTTCCTTTAGTATCTTTGATTTCTACTGTTTTACAATGGAAAGACTCTGCTTATTGCGTAGTAGCAGAGAGCGGAGATTTGTGTCCGATCTTGGAAAAAGAAAACGAGAAAATAAGTGAGTATAAGAAACTTACTTACAAAGAGTTTATTAATCTCTCATGTAGAGACACCTTGGTCGTTGATAGTATTTCTTTTGAAATTTTAAAGAAGTATGTTGTTCTTCCCCAGGCTCGTGTTGATTCTATTTATATAAGGAATGGAGTACAGGGTTTACTTTTAGCTTATTTTGACGATAAATGGTTTAATGGGGATAGTTTACTTACTTCACCTGAACAGCGGTATGTTATTTTTTTATTGCGACGTAATCAGTATGATGTAGATGTTGATGACGAATCTGGTTATTTATACATCAGTCCTAGTGATCCTAATTTAAAATAGCGAAAAAAGGGTGATATATATTGTAAGCAGGATCATTTGGGTAATAATCGTGTGATTGCCAGTGCCAGTGGCTGTATTGTTCAGAGTAATCTTAAAGCTATAAAATTTGGAAAGGGTATATACAAACTAATACCAAAGAAAATTAGTTTAGGGAAACAAGGCAAACATATATTGGGATACAATAATTACATAAAAGGTAGAAGTGTTTTGAAATTAAATCCTCAAAAATTATTAGATAAAGTTCATGCAAAAGATATAAAGTCTATATCTAAAGCAGGAGATAATATAGTGAGGGTTGATTTTGGCGAAGTAATAGGAGAATGTGTTGACTAGATAACAGGTAAGGCTGTGCCAACCACTAAAGTGATTATACATATGGGAAAAGACGGTGCACATATTGTTCCCACAAAACCTTAAATATTATGGAAAGAAAAGACATTCTATTATCAGCACAAAGAGCTATGCTTGGCGCAGTAACGACCAATATGCAAGCTATTGCAATTGGCTATAAAAAAATGCCTGTCATCTTAAGAGTTTATTTTAAGACACAGCCAACAGAGGATGAATGTGAATTGGTAAAAGAAATTACAACTGAGATCGTTGCAGATTTTAATGAGAAAGAGATAACATACATAAAAGAAGAAATTTTTGTAACTCAAAAACTTGAATGTTTAGACGATTGGCTTTATTTGTAGCATGTAAATATCTAATCAGGAACATACAATGTGGTTAATGGTGAAATTGTTTTTCAATAAAGTAACATAAAAAATAAGATATGAAAAAGTGGAATCCTTTATTAATATTGTTTTTATTATTTATTTTTTATTGGATTATTTTGTTTATTGTAGCAATTACAGTTGATTTTCAGCATGCTGGTGGAGAACAATACTTCTTGACTATTTTTTCAAAGGGAATTGATTTGTCTCCAATAATTGGAACGATTCTGTTGGGAGTTATATGTTTAATATATAAAGAATGGACTATTAGACATAAATTATTATCAATAATTCTGTTAATATTCCTATTGGTAGCATCTACGTTCTTATTGTTCTTTAATCATTCGTAAAATAAATAGTTCTATAGCATAAACGCCCGGCAATGTCGGGCGTTTATGCGTATATGCATTATCTCTTAATTTCCACCACCTTATAAACTGTTCCCTGACGTAACCTGCGGTTACTGAAATGGTTTTTCAATGACGGCCCCAGTTTCATGGCTGTTGTGGTGCTACACCTGAAGCCCGAATGCTTGCGCTGAATGCGTTCCAGCATTTCGCTGCAGGTGAGTTCCTCAAACAACTCCGTATTGACCGGTACACGAAAGTAGCTGTAAATGGTTTCTTCTTCGGGTAACATCCGCTGAAATTTTTGATTGCAACGGGTGATGTATGCTTCTTCTTTCGGTGTAAACCAGTAAGGCTTCTTGCAGCGCAACTCCTCAATGGCTTGGGCATATACCTGTTTGTAGTCGATGGCACTGCTGTAATCAATTCGCCCTTCTACTTCAATGCAGATAAAACGGCGACTTCCTGTAGGGTCAGTCAGTAGGTCAAAATTGTTGCTCGTGGCAATGAATGTGGCATAACGCGGCATACGCTCCGTGCTTCCGGCGTATGGCAAGCGTGTTTGTATGACTGTTTTTTGCAATACATGCTTCAGGAAACCCTGATACGAAGCGCTGATGGAGTCGAATTCATCCATGTTGATCAGGGCAAAGCGACTCAAAGCCTGTTCTGCCTGACTGCGTTTGCTGAAATCAATGCTGTCCGTGTAGTATTCGCGAAGCTCGGGAGGTAGCAGGTTGAGACAGAAAGTTGACTTACCACACCCCTGATCACCCACCAGCAAAGGAAGTACGCTGTTTGCATGCTGCTTATTGAGCTGTTGCCACCCGGCAACCATCCCCAGAAACCAGGTGTGAAACAGTGCCGGCCACTTGGGGTTATCACATTTTATGCGCCGAGCCAATTCACCGATACGATCTTTACCGTCCCACGTGCCGGTGGAGTACAGAAAATCTTCTATGGGATTATAAGCCGGCACACGGTCGGATTCCAGATAACGTTTAATATCCACATCCCACGAGGGCAAGCCTTCGCTGATGGCATTCATGCAAATGGAGTTCATTGCCTGCTTGTTTACGCTGCGAAAGTCGAAGTAAAACGACATGACTTCCCTGTATTCTACCTGATTTTTCAGTACGTTGCGTCGTAACTGATACCGTCGTTGCATAAACTCTTCCATTTGTATAATCAGTGCGGTTCCCGAAGGAATGCAGGGATTGTTGCCGAACAGGTTTGCTCTATTCTCCATGGAATAGACGTTGCGGAAACTGGTGCGAAGCACGTTTAAATGTGGTCTGATGCGACTGTATAAAATGGACCAGCGAATGGCGTCTTCTTCCGGAATGCCCGACCGGAAACAGTTTTCGGCCAGTTTGATGCAAAACGGAACCATGTCGCCCTCCCAGTCAATGTGGTTAATCTCCCGCAATGCATTCTCCATTGACGTGCTGTAAAGTAACGCAATGGCGTTGCTGCGTTCCAGCCCGGGCAACAATCGTTGCAACGGGTTGGACTGCATGTCTCTTTTTTCCTGATAGGTCGTCTCTACCGGCATGTTCATGGGCTGACTGATGCGAATGGGCACGGCTTCGGGGTTGTAATACAGGTTGGGATCATAGCTCATGCGGCAGCAATGATCCAACGTGGGTTTCTTCAGCATGATTTCACGCCGAAGTTGAGGCTGATACCATTGTACGGCATCCCTATACGCTTTGGCATGAAAAAACTCGGCCAAACGGTGTTCTTGCGGCAGTCCCCCTTCGGGTAGGGTAAAGGGTACTACTATTTTCACTGTTTTGTTACTCGAACCAATGAAGGCAACCAATGTTTGCGGCAATCTTGCGACATCGTTTCTTACCTGTGTGGCTTCCTTGTGGTTGGCCAGGTTGTTAACTTCCAGCAGCACACAGCCGTTGTACTGCACCATTTTCTGCTGTCCGTCGCGCTGATGGAATACACCTCCGAAGGCATACAACGGAATTTTCTGTGCGTACACGGTTTTTGCGTTCGGTGAAGCATAGGCCAGCATCTCTCGCAAAGTAGATACGGGGCGTGCTTTAATTTCCGTTTTCATGGCTTCGAGAGCAGCAATCAGTTCTAGGGTGCGTTGAGTCTGGGTTTTGCCGTCTTTTCTGTATAAGGTTATTTTCATTTTTGAGGCGCTCTTTTGGTTCGTATGAATTTGATTTTGCCCATAAACACTTTCATGTATTTATCGGCTTTGAAACAAATACGCTTCGCCTTTACTTTTGATGGAGTGCATTCTTTCGCGGTGCTGAATCCTTCACTGCTGGCCGAAACCGAGAATAAGCCGATGCCTTTGAGATACACGGTGTGACCTTTGGATAAGAACTCTTGCATGACTTCGCCCAATGCAATAACGGAAGCCTCTACGTCGGCATGCGTAAGACTACACCTTTCGCTAATTACTTCGGCCATTTGTGACACACCAATTTGCCCCGAAGTTACGGGAATTCCGTGGTAACGAATTTCTTCCTCAGAACCACTTTTGTTCACTTTCTTTCTAACTACGTATGAATACATAAGCTTTTTACTTTAAGATTAATTACTGGTTAATAAAAAGCATATAGACCCGGGTGTACATACCTTATACACCCGGGTCTATAGACCTTGTACATGGGGGTGTATGTGTGTTGTACACCCGGATGTACACACTGTTTTTCCTTCTTCAAATATACGAAATATAACGAGGAAAGTCAAGTGTTTACGGTTTTATTTTACCGTTTACATGTCATTTATTTTATTAAAAAAAGTTGGTGATACTTGGTGATACTTGGTGAGGCTTTTTTTTAGCGAAGTGTCACACGCAATTATCTGATAATCAATTTGTTACAAGGTTGGTGATACTTGGTGATACTTTATTTCATACTTTTTATGAGGCGAAACGACTCAATCAGGGGCGGACAAACTTCACCGCCGTCCAGTTGTTTTGCGATTTGCTGTGCGTAAAACGCAATCCCAGACTTTCTGCTTTCTCTCTGATCAAGGGAACATCTTCTGCATAAAAGCCGCTCATGTAAAGCTCTGCCTGTGGTTTCATGCAAGCTACGTAGGCAGCCATATCATGCAACAGAATGTTTCGGTTGATGTTGGCTATCACTACATCAAAGGGACCTTTTCCGTTCAGCGTTGCCGCATCGCCCAGTTCCACCTCAATGTTGTTGATGTGGTTCAGCGCTATGTTTTCAATGGAGTTATTCACACACCATGAATCAATGTCAACAGCCAGCAGCGCATCGGCTCCCCGCATGGAAGCAAGTATGGCCAGAATGGATGTTCCGCAGCCCATGTCGAGAACTGTTTTGCCTTTTAAATCGGCATCGAGCAACTCACTGATTATCAAACTGGTGGTTTCGTGATGTCCCGTTCCGAAAGCCATTTGCGGGTTAATCACAATGTCATATTCTGCCTGTGGAACATCTTGGTGAAATGTGCTGTGAATCACGCAGCGGTTACCGATAACAATGGGTTGAAAGAAATTCTTTTCCCACTCCTCGTTCCAGTCTTTGTCTTCGGCTTCGCTCCACGTATAACCAATGGACACGTTTTCGATGGGAAAATCTTCGAGGGAAGCTTTCAGTAACTCTTCCCGGTACAGCTCTTGTTGAATATATGCCGTGATTCCACTTTCGGAGTCAACAAAACTTTCAAATCCTACTTCGCCCAGCGTGGCAGCCAATACATCGTTTACCGCTTCTGAGCATGGCTCTGTTTTAAAAATAAATTCCAGATACTTCATATTCATGTTATTATTTACGCAAAGATAAATTCATTTAGGGAAATCCCTATGATGAATTGGGGAAAATCTTCCTTTTAAGTAATAACACGCGCGTATCTTTGTAACGTGATAGTAGAATTAATAACTATAAAACCCGAGATTATGAAAAAGATTGTTTTAAGTATGCTGTTTGCCTTGTGCCTTCCATTGGCTATGATGGCACAAAGCTCTAATGATGATCTTTACTACGTTCCTTCTAAAGACAGTGAAAAAACGACTGTCAGGGAAAAAGCTCCGGAGGCAAAGAAAGAGGTGAAGAAAGAAGTCAACACCAACGTATATGTTGCACCCGGTTCAAAAGTAGTAATACAGGATCGCAAGGGAAATACCCGCGATGTTGATGAATACAATCGTCGATATAGTTCGAAGGAAAATGATTTCGTTCTGCAGAATGATACATTGTACGTGAAGGAAAAAGAAGAACCCGAACTGGATGGTGAATGGGTGAACGGCTTTACCGGATCAGAAGATGATTACGAATATGCAGAGAGAATTATCCGTTTCCGCAATCCGCGTTTCGCCATACACATAAGCAGTCCGCTGTATTGGGACATTGTATACGGAGTTAATTCGTGGGATTGGAACGTGTACACCGATGGTTTCTACGCATACGCATTCCCAACCTATACAAATCGTTTGTGGTGGGATTGGCGCTTTAACTCCTTCGGATACGGATGGGGTAGCTGGAATTATCCTTATTATTATTCAAGCTGGTATCCCGGTTGGAATAGCTGGTTTGGTTTCTCCTTTGGAGGTTCTTGGGGAGGCGGCTACTACGGTGGAGGCTATTGGGGACACCCGCATTATGGCGGCGGTCACTGGGCCTATAACAACAGAGACGTATATTACAATAATAGAAGATCAGCTTATTCCAATGACGGACGTAATTCCGGATTATCCAGAAGGTCTTCTTATGTATCCGACAGACAATCAACGAATAGCAGGACCAGTACCTATCAGTCGGGCAACTCATCGAGAAGGGTAGTGGGTACCAGAGAAGTTGGTTCCAGAGTGGTTGGCGAAAGACCGAACGTAAGTAGCCGCACGGATGCTTCTTCATCACGCCGCACAACCTATACGCGTCCCAGCAGCACCCGAAGCAGTATCTCTTACGAGAGTGTGGGCTCAGACAACAGAAGCACCACCGGCTCACGTCGTTCTTCGGTAAGCACAGGAAGTTCTGAGAGAAGTAATTCTACGTATAGTAGAAGTAACTCAACTTACAGCCGGGGTAGTTCATCAGAACCGCGCTCATATTCTTCGGGCGAAAGCAGAAGAAGTTATAATCCGGGTAGCTCTTCCTCTTCTTCTTCCAGAAGTTATAATTCGGGAAGCAGCAGTTCATCTCGCTCAAGCGGTGGAAGTTATTCGGGTGGCAGCTCTTCACGTTCCAGCGGCGGAAGCAGTTCTTCTTCTTCCAGCCGTAGCAGCGGAAGTAGCAGACGGTAATCCGGTAAGAATGAAACTTTCTAATTCATGCATATAACTTAATAGTTAAATACTACGATTATGAAAAAGGTAAAAATGATAATATTAGCAGCTCTGTCTGTGTCGGCTCTGACGGGCATACAGGCTCAAACCTTATATGATGCAAGCAGGCTTTTGGATAACGACCTGAACGGAACTGCCCGTTTTGTGGGTATGGGTGGAGCGATGGGAGCCCTTGGAGGCGACATTTCTACCATGGGGACTAACCCCGCAGGTATAGGTATTTACAGAAGTAACGATGCCATGATTTCGTTTGGCTTTAAAAGCTTGAATACGGAATCGAAGCTGGGCAGTAGCACGAACGAAACGGATAAATTCCGTGGTTCATTTGATAATCTGGGATTTGTATTCTCTAATAAGATAGGTAATCGCACGGCCTTGAAATACGTTAACTTCGGCTTCAATTACCACAAAGCCAAATCTTTTGATAAGGATATGGTGATGGGGGGAAACTACAATGTTTCACAAACTCAGCAGATAGCCGGTTTAGTAAATGCAAACAGTGCTTACTATGGTGAATACTTATCACCGGAAGTATTATTAGACAAAAATGCATTTAATTTTGGCGATGTACCTTGGTTAGGTGCTCTGGCCTATGAATCTAATTTGATTGTTCCGGGCCAGAATCAGAAATACAATCCTTATCTGCTGAATGGTCATTCGGTTGATGGATATTACAGATCCAGAGAACGCGGACAGATTGCTGCTTATGATTTTAATGTTGCGCTTAATTGGTATGACCGAATTTATTTGGGTGCAACTTTAACAGCTTATAGTGTGGATTACTCAAAGAGTAGTATTTATCAGGAAACGTTCTTATCGAATAATCAGGATGATGGCAATTACGCATTACGTAATTATTACGATTTGGATGGTTCGGGCGTTGATTTTAAATTGGGTCTTATTGTGAGACCATTTGAACAGTCGCCTTTACGAATAGGACTAGCCGTACATACGCCTACTTTCTATAATTTGGAAGAGAGAAATTCATCGTATTTAGATTATGATACGTATAATGAAACTGAGGGTAAGTTCTTGAAGGGTACTACTTACACGCAAAATCAATATGGTGATGAAATGGAAGGAAGTACCAAGTATAAACTTACCACACCGTGGAAATATAACTTTAGTTTAGGATACACCATTGGCCAATCAGTAGCGTTGGGTGCCGAATATGAGTACAGTGATTATTCGACTTCTAAACTTGAATATGATGATGGAGTAAACATGGACTATGAGAATTCTACCATCAAGCAATCGTTAAAAGGAGTGAGCACAGTACGTTTGGGTGCTGAAATTAAATTATCTCCCGAATTTAGTTCTAGAATTGGCTACAACCATATTAGTGCGCCGATTAAAACTACGGCCTTCAAAGAGCTTAGCGTAAATGCTATACGTACGGATACTGAGTTCTCAAACAGTAAATCGAGAGATAATTACACGATTGGTTTCGGTTATCGGGGTTCTTCTTTTTATGCTGATTTAGCTTATCAATATAGTACGTACAAAGAAGATTTCTATGCGTTTGACAACGTTGATTTACCGGCTACTAAAATCACGAACTCAAACAGTCAGGTGTTAATGACACTAGGTGTGCGGTTCTAATCTATTTAATGTCACAGTTTTCATAGCAATATAATTTTTTTTAGTGTCTAAACTCCGGGGGCGTAATAACCTTCGGAGTTTTTTTGCATGAATATAAACCAGTAGTTGGATGTTATTAAAATAATAACCATTTTTGTAATTGCAAAGGGCATTGTTGCAACAGTTTGCATTAAGAAAAAAGCATGAATAACCTGAATCGTGAATCATCCGCTTCTGATAGAGATCTTTGGCAAGCTTTTTTAGCCGGAGACAGAGAGGCTTTTGCCCGTTTGTTTCACCTGTATTCCGATGCCATGTATGCCTACGGCAAGAAGATTACTCCCGATGCCGAACTGGTCAAAGACACTATTCAGGATGTTTTTGTGAAGTTGTATCAAAACAGAGCGAACCTGAGTGAAACCGATTACGTGAAAGGGTATCTGTTTATGGCAATGAAAAGAACACTGCTGAATAAAATGTCAAACCGGATTATGTTGTCTATTGACAATGAAGAGGATGTGCGCTTTGAAATTGATCTCATCACACAGCAATCTACAGCGGATGAGGAGGAATATAGTGAGGAAGACAGACAGCGCCTGGCGCGTGCACTAAAGGAACTTACTCCCCGGCAACGCGAGGCTGTCTATCTGTACTACATTCAGGAAGTGCCACTCAGTGAAATTCCTGATTTATTGGGCATGAACTATCAGTCGGTACGCAACCTGCTGCACCGGGCAATGCTTAAGTTACGACAGTCTGTCTCTACTTCTGAATTAGGAATTTCTCTCGTTTTACTCCGATACCTTTCAGAGTGAGTTTCTTCCAATGAGACGGGAGGGTGCCGCGTTTTATTTGTTTCACGCCGCTGTCGGTGATTTCCAGACCGCCAAACCCCATCAGTACACTTTGTAATACGCCACCTGCTCCTGTTGCAAAGTAGGGATTATCACCTCCTTTTGTCTCGGCAATCACCCTGAAAGGAGGGTTTAGATTAGGTAAGTAGGCATCTTGAAAGAAATGCCAGGCTTTATCGGCCTCGCCTAAACGGGCATAGAGCAATGAAAAAATGGCTTGGGTCATGGCAGGAGTGTTTTTCTCGGGCACTCTCACGGAATAGAATTCCAAATCTTTCTTGATCTGCTGCGGGTCGCGAATCAGGTTTAACGGATAGGGCAGCAGGTTAACATCTGCTTGCTTGATGTTTTCTCCGTTATAGGTGCGATGTTCTTTGGTTACTCCATCGGCAAACTGACAGAAACTGAGCCGGGATGCCAATGTTTCCCAATCGGGATTGGCAGCTTGTTTGAGTATGCGCGCTGCTTGTGCTGCGGCTTGTAAGTTAACCTTAGCCACGCCGTTGGTGAAGGCGTCATCGTCAACATTCTCTGCCCACTCATCGGCAGCTACTACATTCTTTATGTGAGCTTTTCCGTCGGCCTCGTATTCGGCGCGACTTAACCAGAAGTTGGCTGTTGCCTCCAATATGGGGAATCCTTTTTCGGCCAACCACTTTGTGTCTTGCGTAACACGGTAATAATTCCATGCTGCCAGTGCCACACAGCCTGAAATATGATGTTCAAAGGTGCCGGCCAGGGCCCAGACGGGAGTCTCTTCAAATCCGCTGTCACTGCTTTCCCATGGATACATGGCGCCTTGGTATCCGTGTTCAAAAGCGTTCTTTTTGGCTGTCTCCAACCGGTTGTAACGGTAATCAATCAACGATTCGGCCAGTTTGGGTTGTAACATCAACAGAGCCGGGAACATCCAGGTGTCTGCATCCCAAAAAATGTGTCCGTTGTATCCTAAACCGGATAATCCCATGGGGGAGATGGAGAGGGCGGAGCCTTGGCGTACAAAGGAATAGAGGTGATAAATCATGCTGCGGATGTCTTGTTGTGATTGGGCATCGCCTTCTATTTCAATGTCGCTCTTCCACAATTCACTCCATTGTTGTTTGTGCATCTGAAGCAGACGGTCGCATCCTTCTAAACTGGCGAAGACGGTGAGTCGATCGGCTTCGTTAATCGGATCGGGGTGATGGGCGCTGGTAAGTGTTGACCCTACCACGCAAAAACGATATTTCTCTCCGCTCTTCAACGTTTTGCTAAATCTCATGTAGTGACTGTTGTTGTTGGGGGTACTGTGAATAACACGGGGTTCTTCGCCGGTCTTCTCGGGAAACAGAAACGATGAGGATGCACAGATTTTCAGTTTGCCTGTGGGACTCATGGCTTGGGTCGACATCAGTTTAACGGAAGCATGCTTGCGGTTTATTTCGTTGTAATACATTTGTCCGTCACGAAATGCGTCCGGTGTTTCGTGTATGTTGGTTGCACTGATGGTAATATCGGCATGTGGGGTTATCTCTATTACCAACAAGGCTGAATAGGGGAGTTGACGTAGCGCGAGAAAGGAGTAAGTCACTTCTGCCTTGTTGCCGAAACGAAAGGAGGAGCGGTGAATGGCTTCTTTCATGTCTAACTCTTGTGTGTAGGAACTGATGTTTTCCATCCGGAGTGTTTGTCCGTCTATGCTGAGGGTTGCGTTGAGCATGTTGTAGCCGTTGAGGAAGTTACTAACTCTTCCCCGGCCGTATTTGTCATAACTGCCTGCCAATACTACCTGACTGGTGCGTAAAGGTTCGGGTGACGACACAATGCCCAGCATACCGTTGGCCACGGTAACTCCGTAATAGTTTTGTGGGTCGATGTGGTTAACTTTGATGCTCCACGGATCTTGTGCAGAGGTGTGTGCAGCAAGAAAGACGAATAAATAAATGATGTATCTTTTCATGGCTTAGTCTATTTTATATATACCGATTGATAGGGGTTGAACGTGAAGATGAAGGTTCTTGCCCCGCAACTTTACGATTTGCCCCTGGTGGCTGTTTTCATTGATAATTGGAGTGAGTTTACTGAACGACCGATTGTATCTTCTCACGGTTTTAATTTCTTTGCCCGATGGGTTTATGCAGATCAATATGCGCTGGTCTCCTTTTCTTCTTTCGTAAACCAACGGGTAGTTGTTCTTCCCTTCTTGCCAAAACTTAATTTCGCTACGACAGGCCAAAGCGGGGTATTCTTTGCGAAGTTTTAATAGCCGGCGGGTGTAGTTGAGAAGTGAATGCGGATCGTTCTCTTGTTGTGCTACGTTGGGACGGTTGGCTGACGAGTCAATCGGCAGGTAAAAATGTTCGGGCGATGCAGTCGAGAAACCGGCTCCGGCACTGGCATCCCATTGCATCGGGGTGCGTGAACCGGCTCTGTTTCCCTTTGACAAGAGGCTTCCTTCTTTGTTGGGCAACCCGTCTATGTACTTCATTCCGATTTCATCTCCATAATAGATAAGAGGTACGCCGGGCAATGTGAGGAAGAAGGTCATAGTTGTTTTTAACTGTTCCATGCTGTTTCGCCTACCGCTGTTGGGACGCTGAAAATCATGATTGGATGTAGGGATGCAGATGTGTCCTTTGTCACCAATTACCCGAATGCAATCGTTGAGATAGCTGATGAACGGATCGGGGTTACCAACGCCTTTCAAATCGAAATAACACGTGTCTCTGCGGTAGGTACCTACTTCGTTAAACATCATTTGGCTGTATCCGGTGTTACCGAAGCAGATAATAAAATCCATCATAAAACCTACCTGAATGGCTTTTTGGGGGTTGCTCCATTCGGCTAGTAATATTCCTTCGGGGTACAGACTTTGAAAATGGGTGCGTATTTCATGCCACAAATAGGTGGTGCCTACTAAATGAGGATCATTCTTGACCAACGATCCAGCCAAATCAACCCGAAAACCATCACAACCCATCTGCATCCAGTAATCCATGATGTGTATCAGTTCTTGTCGGGTGGCGGTAGGTCCGGGGGCGGTAACGGGTTCTTCCCACGGATGGGAGGGGTTGGGTTCTCCGTATCCGTAATTGAATGCCGGTTGGCAATCAAAATAGTTTTTACGGTATGTGCCGTTGCGCTCAAACTTACCCGAAACAAATCGGTCGGGCCGTACGGTGGAATCATTAGTCCATATATAACGGTCAGAATAGGGATTCGTTTCTTTTTGTTGGGAATATGTAAACCAGGGCGATTGATCGGAACTGTGCCCTGCTACCAAATCGAGTACAACTTTCATTCCTCGTTCGTGAGCTTCTTTGAAAAGCGTCCTCAAATCATCGTTCGTACCGTAACGAGGAGCTACTCTGTAGAAATCAATAACGTCATAACCTGCGTCCATGAAAGCTGAATGAAAACAGGGGTTTAGCCATACCGTATTGCAGCCTATCGACCGGATGTAATCCAAACGGTTGATGATACCTTGGATATCTCCTATACCGTCTCCGTTACTATCTTGAAAACTTTGCGGATATATCTGGTAAAAGGAGGCATGCTCTATCCATGCGGGCAAAACAAAATGTGTGTCTTGGGCATTGGTTTTATGTACGGAGAACAGACACAACAGGATGCCAAGAATGGTTGGAGAAAGTCTCTTCTTCATTGTTTTAGGGTTTGGTGAGTGAAAGATAAAAGCTACAAGCCGCTGCATCACAGTCAGCTATTGACAGGCACATGATGCAGCTTCTTGTAGCCGGAGATTTTTTACTTAATAAGGGTAGCTTATAAAAATAAGCTTATTGATATTGGTCGTTTTGTTTCAACTGCTCATTGGCTTCGAGAGCACTCAGAGGTATGGGCAATAAAATTTTGTATGGTTCCGACGCCGGCTTTTCATAACGGGCTTCGCAGTAACGGTTGAAACGAACCATGTCGTTGCGGCGTGACGGACCGTCCCAATAGAACTCATATCCGCGTTCATTGTATATCTTCTCGAGTGTAAGCTCTTCTTTTTTGTAGGTGCTCACGTGGCGTTTGTTTCTCAGTTCATTGATGTCAGTCAATGCACCGTCCACATCTCCCGAACGGAACTTCGCTTCTGCTCTCATCAGATATACATCTGCCAAACGGTAGTACTGAAAATCATTTTCACTGTTGCTGCCATAGGTTGAAGTGGGGTCGGGCGCGTATTTTACTACACGTGCGCCTTGGGCTTCGGTTGAATTCTGTACACTGAATTCGGGCGTGAAGATGAGTTTGCTCCCGCTGCGCGTAAGCAGTTCGCTGCCGTTTGCGGAGTATTGCTGACCAACGAGTATGCCTAGGTTAAAGCCAATTTGACTTTTTAACCGGTTATCTTGATAACGAGGATCGGTGGTGTCCCATGTGGCCAAGAAGGTGGGAGTGGTACAGCAACCGTTCCACATGCTGGTAAAGCTACCGAACTTTTGGTTATAGTGCAGGGTGATATTCAACCAGGGAATACCTTTCAATCCGATGGCATTGTTAAAGATAATAGGCAGAATGGTTTCTGTGGCATCAGATTCTTTCTGATTGTCGGCCAGATAGAGTTTCCAGAAGTCGGTAGACAGGGTATACTTTCCCGAACCGATGATGTCGTCACAAAGATCAATGGTTTCTGTCCACTTTGATTGTCCGTCGGCAAAAATAGGAGCCGTGCCGGTATACACCTGATAGTTGAGATATACTTTGGCCAGCAGCAGTTGGGCCGCAGCTTTGGTAATTCTGCCATAAGGTACCTCACCCTTTTCTTTCAACTGAGGAATGATGGTTTCTAGTTCCGTGATGATGCGATTCAAGGCTTGTTCCCGTTCCAAGATAACAGGTAGTTTGGAATAGTCGGTCTCCGTATATTCACGCATGGGGAAATGGCCGAAACAATCCATCAGATGGTACATGCACAATGCTCTGATGAAAAGAGTTTCATTCACATAGTTCTTTACCTCTTCGGTTTGTTCCAGTTTGGTGAGATACTGCAAAGCCACATTACACTTGGTAATTCCCAGCATAAAGCTGTTCCAGGTGTTTTTGATATACGTATTTTTGCTGTCGTATTCATGCGTGAACAGCGTACGGTAGTTGGAATTGTTCCAATCGGTTCCGCGGGTAGGAAACACCATTTCGTCCGTCAGACTTTCCAGCACGAGCCAAACGCCACTTCTGCTTTGTAAATCACGCAGGTAAGCGTAAGCAGGAGCAACAATGCTGCCGGCATTACTGGTATCGGATATAGTCTCTGACTCGTCTTGCTCATTTAAAACTTCTTCTTTCAAATCGGTACACGATGCAATGCTAAGAAGAGTAAGGGCTGTATATAGTATAATTGCTATTTTTTTCATGTCAGTAATATTTTTGTTAGAAGTCAATTGATACACCTAAGCTATAGCTGCGCGCCATGGGATAGTTGGTCCAGCCGATGCCCAGCGCGGGAACGCCGTTACTGGTTCTGTTGGAGTTCACTTCGGGGTCATAACCCGAATATCCGGTGATGACAAACAAATTGTTTCCGGTAAGGGTGAAACGCAGGTTGCTGATGTATCTTTTGTTTTTCAATGGAACGGTATATCCTAATGTGGCGCTGCTTAACCGCAGGTACGAACCGTCTTCAATGTAACGACTTGAATAATCGAGCACATTGTTAAACGCTTCATTGGTTTGGGTGGCGTGCACCGTGGTGTTGCTACCTTTGGAAAACATACTCAGGTTGTCAATCACATTGGCCAGGTTGTTGTAAATGTCATTGCCTACCACACTGTTGAAGTAGAGACTGACATCGAAATTCTTCCAGGCAACGGAGGTGTTGAAGTTCAGAGAGAAGTCGGGTTGCGCATTGCCTATACACTTCTCAACCACTTTGCCGTCGGCATCTTTTTCATAGATGCTTTTGCCGTTTTCGTCGAATCCGAGGAAGTTATATCCCCAGAAGGTTCCAATAGGGTATCCGCTCTTGATGATTTGTGAAGAGAATCCGGTAATGCCCGGACCACTGGGGTTCCCTGTGGTAATGGACGACATGGGCAGGTTTTTCACTTTGTTCGTGATGCTTGAGAAATTGACTCCTGCATTCCAACGCCAGTCTTTTGTATCAATGATTACTCCATTCAATCCAACTTCAAAACCTTTATTGACAATTTTCATATCGGGCACGTTGCTCCACACTTGTGTGGTGGGTGCCGGAGAAATAGAATATACTTGCAAAAGCACATCCTTGGTTGTTTTCGAGAAGAAGTCGAACGTTCCACTCAAACGATTCTTCAAAATAGCGAAATCGAAACCGATGTTTATTTGTTCGGTACGTTCCCATTTCAAGTCGGGGTTTGGAGTACGGGTTAGGGTAACTCCCTGAGTAACGGTTGTTCCTCCGTCGAGCACGGCACCATCGGTACTACCTAGTTTGATTTGAGATATCTTATTGGGAATTTCCTGATTACCGGTTATACCCCAGCTCAGACGAAGCTTTAAGTTATCAAATACGTTGAGGCTCTTGATAAATTGTTCCTCACTCATGCGCCATGCAAAGGCGGCCGACGGGAAGAAACCGTATTTATTGTTTTCTCCGAACTTAGTTGAACCGTCGACACGGAAGTTTGCAGTAAGCAGGTATTTGTCGAGCAGGTTGTAGTTCACACGACCGAAGAAAGATTGCAATTCGTTGACTGTTATGTTTGAGGTTCCGGTAATATCGGTGTTTTTTCCGAAAGATAAATCATACAGGTAGTCAATGTTATCGATGTCAAAACCTGTTTCCGAGAAGCCGTACCAATAGTTGCGGAACTTCTGGTAAGAGTGACCCGCCAATAAATTGAATTTATGTATGTCTTTTACCTTGAAATCATAAGTAAGATAATTCTCAATCAAGAAATTGCTTGCTTCAACGTTGTTGATGTTGGCCGTACCCTTGTCGCTCATATAGATAAGCTGCTTATCCTGGGTTACTTTTCTGCTGGCTTTGGTTTCGTCAAAAGCCACGTTCATTTTATACTTCAGCCCTTTCCAGAGATCAAGCGTACCGGTAACATTGGCCAAGATTCGGTCGGTTTCCGTGTTATCATTGGTCAGATCAATCATGGCAACCGGGTTTCGCACATCCTGACTCTTCTGATAGTAAGTTCCGTCTTCGTTGAAGATTGGGTAGGTAGGATTAACTTTCAGCGCGGTGAGCAACAAGTCGCCTTCGTAACCACCCGATTGTCCGAGCGGAGCCCGTTTATCTTTTGTACGTGTGGCCATCAGGCTCGCTTCAAACAACAACTTGTCGTTGAATGTTTTCTGACTTAAATAAAAGCGTCCGGTGTATTTCTTCATACCGCTTTTCTTGATGATACCTTCCTGATCCTGAAAGCTTAATGAAGCACGATAGTTTCCTTTCTTGCCTCCTCCGCTGACTGCCAGGTTATGATTGTGCGATAAGGCTGTGCGGAATATCTCATCCTGCCAGTTGGTGTTTGCTCCACCATCATCAATGGTAATTCCTTTTTCACTGGCAAATGCCCGATACTGATCAGCCGAGAGAACTTCGTATTCATTGGGCAGTTCGGAAACACTGGCATAGGCTGAATAGGATACTTTCGCTTGTCCTTCGGAACCTTTCTTCGTAGTAATCATGATCACTCCATTGGCACCTCTGGCTCCGTAAATGGCTGTCGCAGATGCGTCTTTCAGGATGTCGATGGATTCAATATCATCCGGATTTAGAAAGTTCAACGGGTTTTTGCTTCCGGTACTTCCGATACCTGTGGTACTTGCACCCGATGGTTGCAAATCGTCTGATGCATCCAGCGGCACTCCGTCAACAACATACAGCGGGTCCTGCCCGGAACGGATTGAGTTAGAACCGCGTACGCGGATAGTTACGCCTCCACCGGGTTCGCCTCCGTTGTTTGTGATGTTAACACCAGCCACACGTCCCTGAATAAGTTGAGAGGGTGAGCTGACCAGTCCGGTATTAAAATCTTTAGCTTTTACGCCCGAAACAGAACCGGTCAGGTCGCTTTTCTTCATGGTACCATAACCTACCACCACCACTTCGTTCAGCAACTCGGCATCACTTTGCATCTCGACCTTCATTTGTGATTGGGCTTTCATCTCAAGTCTCTTGTATCCTACATACGAGAATACAAGGCTCTTGCCTGCCGGTACGTTCAACGAATATTTTCCGTCAATATCGGTTATTGTTCCGGACGTTTCACCTTTTACTTGCACATTCACACCAATCAGGGCTTCACCATTTTCGTCGAGAACCGTTCCCGACGACAGCATCTTTGCGGAAGTTTTGCTGTCTTTCTGATTGGACCGAAATATGAGAATCTGTCTGTCGGAAATTTCATAACTCAACGAACTTCCTTTCAGCAACTGAGTCATTATTTCGTTGATGGAACCCGAAGTGATGTTAAGCGTAACGGGTTTATCGAGGTTTACACTCTCCGTATTGTATACAAACACGAACTTGCTTTGCTGCTCTATTAAAGTCAGCACTTCTTTGATGGGCTTGTTGGCCACTTTGATAATTATATCACCCGATTTTGTTACTTCGGCGGGATTGGAAGTTGCATATGCATTGGTCACATTTGCACTTAGGAAAAACAAAATATAACTTGCAACCATCAGTCTGTTACAAATAAATTTTGTATACTTGCAGAAATAATGTTTTTTGTTCATTATTGATAGATTTTGGTTATTAAAAACATTTAGAATCAAAGTCGGGGGCTGAGAAATATTCGCACTATTTCTTGGCCCTTCTGGTTTTTGGTGTGCTCACGTCATAGGCATATTTTTTTAAGGTTTCTCTTTCGTTATTTTAATTGTTCTCTGTTCTTTTGTGATAGTTACCTGCGCAATGCGACTGATATTTTCCAATACTTCGTTCAACGATACGCTGATATCTAATTTTCCGCTGATGTGTATACTCTCCATTTCTTTCCAATTATAACTGAAAGCTATGCCGTAGTGTGCTTCTATGGTTTTCAGTACTTCGGCAAGCGACTGGCTATCCATTATCAGCAGGTTTTCTTTCCAGGCAATGGCGGGTAATACATTTACGTTCTCGGCTACATGTGCAGAGGCGGTTGTTTTATTATATATAAATTTTTGATTGGGTACCATGATAACCGATTCTCCTTTTTCCGGAGTTACTTGTACGGAACCCTTAACCAGCAAGACTGATTGTTCGCCGGAGTGGGGGTAGGCAACTACCAGAAACTCTGTTCCCAATACACTAATATCCATATAGTTTGTTTGGGTGATAAAGCGTTTGTGCTTATTTGGCGCAATCTGCATGTAGGCTTCTCCTTCCAGTTTTACCTCTCGTTTGTCTTTCTTGAAATGGAACGGAAAAATAAATTTGGATTGCTCTCTGAGTATAATCTTCGAGTTATCCGCCAATACGATTTGTGCACGCTTGTTCTTGGGTACAGCAAGTTGCATGTACATTTCTTCATCCTGCGGAACGGATAGTTTAAACGAAGAATTACCGGCTGTTTTTATTTCAAGCTGATTGCTTGAGGGGAGGCAGTAAATTTCCACTTGTTCTCCCAATTCAATTTGCTGATCGCCGAAATACAATCGGGTATTTCTCAAGGTGTCGATGTCAACCAAAGCCGACAGGCGGTTGTATGGGATGTTTGTGAAAGAATTCTGGTATACCACAATGGAGACTGTTATCAAAACAAGAGCAATAGATGCTGCTACATACCAATTCCTGAGGTGAGCAACAGATCGCTTCTTCCCTGTAGTTCTGCGTTCGATGTCTGCCCACATCACACGCTTTTCTTCAGCACTGAGTCTGGGTTCTGCCTTTTTCAGTATGCGATAGGACGTTTCTGAAAAAAGGGGATTGTCTTTGGATTTGTTTTCCATATTCCGGTGCGTATTAATTGTCTCTATAACCCATACAGGTCATCGGTTGCTTTTGTACTCAATACCAACTGTTTTTTTTGGGAAAATAAAAAAGCACTGTTACCAACTTACTCATTTCAGTTTGGTAACAGTGCTTTTTCGGAATGAACCGTTCGGTTAATATTCTACTTTATCGTCCTTATCGGTCCAACGTTCGAATGCCTTGATTGCTTCATCTCTGAGTAAAACTTCAGAAGGGAGCTTCCTTTCAGATGGCTTTAAATCGAGTTCGTCATAAATGAACGAATCATCAAAGCCTATGTTTTTGGCATCTGTTTTATTATTGGCGTAATACATTTTATCTAAACGGGCCCAGTATATAGCTCCCAAACACATGGGACAAGGTTCGCAGGAAGTATATATTTCATAGCCGCTTAAATTAAATGTGTTTAATTGAGAGGTGGCTGCGCGTATGGCGCTTACTTCAGCGTGAGCGGTGGGGTCACATGATGCGGTTACTCTGTTAACTCCCGTTGCTACAATCTCTCCGTCTTTTGCTATCACAGCACCAAAAGGACCGCCTCCATTTTCAATATTTTCTTTGGAAAGCTCAATGGCTTTCCTCATAAGTTCTTCTTTCGTCATTTGCTAATTCATCATTTTATTGTTCACCGGCAAACGTACGAAAAAAAACTGTAGTTACCAATACCACACCAATCCGAAACTTACCGGATTCCAATCGGGACCTTTATCTTTTTCGAATAAACTGATTGGAGAATACCGAAGGTAAGCGCCGATGTCATCGAAACCAACCTGGGCTAAAAGATTAAGTCCGACGGGTCTTACATTCAGATCTTTGCCTAATGTGTGTCCGTGACCGTCATATTCAGCTTTTGATTTTACCCAACAACGAATTTCGGCTTCAGCTCCGAGTGACGCAAATATCGGACCTTTGTTGCCACACTTGCTTTGCCACTCAAGCAATAACGGAATGCGGAAATGGTTGTAGCGCAAGCGGCTCTGACTGTATTCTATTCCTTGAGAAGGAGCAACAAGCACGGTTGCATTTCCTATTTTTTCGAATCCTTTGTTTCCGTCAACTCGAAAAGAGGTGTAACCAAATCCTAACCCGGTGGTTAATCCCCAATGGCGGTCGGCACTTAACACGAAAGAACCTTGAAACAGGTTTAATCCGATTTCCCATGATTTAGAACTTACCAAATCAATGCCGTTGGCATTGTTGAAACTCAGGTTGTCGGCTAAATTGGTATAACCCATATATAAACCGGCATAATGAGGATCAAAATGGCCGTACGATTTCTTTGATTTACTAAAAGGCACCGCCAACTCAAATCTTCTTTCCGTACTCTGGCCATCCATGTATACCCCTTCGAATATTTGGTCGTTTTCAATGGTGTCACCGTGGCTTGATTGTTCGTATAGTTTTACTTTAATCTTACCATTCCCTTCTTTGATACTAATCTTTCTGCCGTTTACATAAAGGGTTGTATCTTTGGCAGTGTTCTCTTGTGCGATGCCTGCTACCGGTATCAATAACAGGCACAATAATAGGAGCTTCTTCATAATAGTTCTTTTATATCATTATTAGTTTTTCTTCATAAACAACATGGTTACCAGATCGTCGGCTTCCAACTCTCCTTCAATGTAAATCAGCGTAGCCGATTGTTTGGCATTTGTTTTAAACAAGATGAAGCGGTTTATCTCGTCTTTTAGTTGAGGCAGTTGATAATATCCGGATTGAATTTCACCTCCCGAAATAACTTCTTTTACTTTCTTAGCCTTTTTCTTATCGGCTTCGAGGCAACGCAGAATGAAAGGCAGTTCGTCACTTGCATTCTTGAACGTGATACTTTTATAGAGTGTCATTTCATAAGACTCAACTATCTCGTTAGACAGCTCTACCATTGTTACCCCTTTTTGTTTCCCGTATTTTTGGAAAACAGAGGCAATCTGCAATCCTTGCTGGGCATAGATGCTCGATGTGCAGCTCAGTAAGGCTATTATACATAGTAACCGAATGACTTTACTCATAATTCTACTTTTTTATAATCAGATTTTCATTATTCATTAAATAAGCTGGCAAAAACTTCGTCCTCACTAATTGCTACATCCTGAAAAGCAGCCTGTGCCTCTTCTTTTGCCAATTGAGCATCGGTATATCTCTTCCCGTCAATAATAACATAGCAATCTGTGTTATTGCTGTAATACTTATACATTCCTGCCACAGTTATTGCCAGCAGCAGACCTGCCGCTATGCCACTTGCCACATACCAACCATGCTTCTTGGTTTTGCGAACAGAAAGGGTGGTTGGTTTATTGTTCTTATTTTGCTCAATTTCCTGCTCAAAATAGGCAAACAGGGGACGATAAACTTTCAAGTGATCAGGAATCGGCTCTTCAGCGAAGAAACGTCTCAGGTAACGTTCCTCTTCAGAGGTTGTCGCTCCTTCAAAATACTTGTTTATAAGACTATCTATATTCATGTTTCACTCATTTTAATTTTCAGATAAATATCCCTCACTTTTTTTCTGGCTCTGGAGAGATTGCTGCGAATAGATTCCGAACTGCATCCGGTAATTTGCGCAATTTCTTCTGTCTCATACTCTTCAATATCTTTCATCCGGATAATCGTTTGCTGCAAAGTGGGTAATGAACTTATGATTTCGCGCATCAGGCGTATCTCATCATTTCCTTCTAAGACTCGTTCCGGATTCACGGTTTGACTGACTGCCGGCACCTGATCCAGTGAAACTTGATCTGTTCTCTTGCTTCTCCACATGTCCATGCATAAGTTGTGGGTGATGCGTACAGCCAATGCTTCAATGCTATTGTACTCTTCCAGCTTTTGCCGTATGTTCCACAGTTTCAACATCACCTCCTGCACAACATCCTCTGCATCTGAGGAGTCGTCGGTCAGCTTGCGTGCATAGTTTAGTAACTTGCCCCTGAGCGGTACTACGGTTATTTTAAACTGATTGAGTTCCATTTATATAGATAAGACGCACGAGTTGGCGAAACGTGACATGGGAAACTACTTTTTTTAAAAAGAAACGCTGCAATGTGCGTGTAGCCAATAAAAGGAGGCTAACAGGCAGATTGCAGCGTTGTATTAGGTGCTTTCTATCAAAAGAAATGTAGCTGTGCTATTGTCTTTTTATAATTTGCCGAGGATTTTATCCATCACCCAGTTTGTTGTGGTGGCGCTTTCGCCATCGCAAGTGCAGATTGATTTTCCTAAAAGATGGTCGACTACTGCCTGAATAAGCGGTTGCTGAACATGCTCGGGGTTGGGAACCACAATTTCTTCGCGTCCGTTAACCGTGTGCAGTGCAATGGGGTCATACGTAAAAGTAGAAAAGCAAATCATACCTTTGTCGCCTATGATCTCAATACGGTCTTCTTTGGCCGACTCATGAGCTACAAAACACCACGAACCGGAACCTACCAGACCGGAATCAAACTGGAAGCAGGCACTCAGCGTATCTTCCGCCGGGTATAGCCCTCCACGGTTGCTTTTGTAACCGTTGGCTTCGAGTATACAACCAAAAATATCTTGGAGCAAATCGAGCTGGTGAGGAGCTAAGTCATAGAAATATCCGCCACCCGAAATATCGGGTTGCACGCGCCAAGGTAAATTGTTCTTGTTATAATCTAAATCATACGGAGGTTGGGCAAAACGAATTTGTATGTTAATCACATTACCGATTACTTGATTTTGCACCAACTCCTTAACCTTCATGAAGTACGGCATGTAGCGCCTGTAGTAGGCCACAAAACAAGGAACGCCCGTTTCTCTTGAGATGCGGTTTATGCGTGTGCACTCCTCGTACGTAACTGCCATAGGCTTTTCAACATACACAGGTTTGCCTGCTTTCATAGCCATGATGGCATAGGTAGCATGTGAAGAAGGAGGGGTAGCTATGTAAACGGCATTTACATCCGGATCTTCTATCAGCGACAAGGCATCATCATACCATTTGGGAATGTTTCTTTTCTCGGCATAAGCTTGCGCTTTGGCACCATCACGACTCATGACGGCAACAACTTCAGAACCTTCAATCTTCTTAAAAGCCGGGCCGCTTTTTTGTTCGGTTACGTTACCGCAACCTATAAAGCCCCATTTGATTACTTTATTGCTCATATTCATGTATTTATTACCTCTTTGCAAATATATACAAAAATATCCAATTCGGGGCATCGTGACAGGCGAAGCTAGTCCTTTTTGTAGTAACTGCGATAGATCTTTTTGAAATCTTTGGTTTTCATGAAACTCTTTATCCAGTTATTCAGACTATCGCGCAAGGCAGGTGATTGTTTGCTTACCGCCCAGGAATTGAATTGATTGAAACTGATGCCCGTACTAATGTCTATTTGGGGAAACGAGTCGACGGAGGCGCGTGCTATATCTTCATCGCATACGGCATAATCAATGTCACCGTGTTCAACCATCGCCAGAAGTTGTTCCGTTCCGTATTTATCAACCTCTTTGATGTAAATAGTATCTCCAATTTCGTTGCCCAAGTTTTTGATGCGCATCACTGCCGGCGAGCCTTTAATGAGGTGCAGGGTTTTGCCGGCAAGACCCAGCTGACTGGTTATTGCCACTTTGCCATCGGCCAGTTTGCGTTGCACCAATACTTGTTTGCTGAGGCTGATGGGAGCGGTGAACAAGAGCGAATCCTTAAACTCACTGGTTGTTTGTATGCCATAGGCTATTACATCAAAGGTTCCATTGGCCAGGCCTTGCAAACGCTTTTCGAAACTCATTTCGGGGATAATTTCAGCTTTCAATCCCTTACTACGCGCAAAAGCCTGAATTAACTCATAGTTAAAACCGGCCATGCTATCACCTGTTGCAAAGTAGCTCACAGAATTATATTCCGTTGCAACACGGATAACTCCTTCGGCACTGATAGCAGCATAGTCACGCGGTTGTGTATGAGGCGACTTATCCCTAAACCAGAAAAAGGAGATGAGACTGCATACCAAACCTAGCAGGAGGTATTTCATCCATTTTGTTTGGGTTAAGCTTAATTTAATCATAGAAGTTCCATGATAATCCCAGTTTCAACATACGCGGGTTAATGGGGTAGTGCGGAGAAAGGAATGAATTGGCATTACTCATCATACCCTGATTAACATGATACATCATCACGAAAAAGCGAGTGCGCTTTAACTGTAGATTGGCATACACATTCACAATGGGATATCCGCCTATGTCCACCTGATCATCATCGGCTTGCAAATGATATTGCTGAATGGCAGGCGTGTAAGCCGGTGCTTTATACTTGCTGAAGTACCTTACGTCGGCTCCCAATTGTACGCTTAATACTTTTTTTGCTAACTTTGTTTCGATGTACAAGTTGTGGTACAATGACAATTGCGGCAGAGGCAGAATCTTTTCGTTGCTGGTTTTCTGCCACGTTACTTCGTTGTCAAGATGTAAAATACCCAATTTGAAATCTTGGTTTAATGTAGCCGAAATTACCTGAATGTTTTCGCCTGCTTGTGCCGGCAATGCGTTCTGATTGAGGTAAGTATAGTTTTTAATGTTTTCAACACCCGCTTTCAGATTGGTCCTCCATCTTTGAATGTTTAACTCTCCTTCCACTCTGGAACGGAATTCTTTATCGAACTCATTGTCCCAATAGAAATGGTTGGAGTGATAGTGGCGCAGATAGAACGCAGGCAGTGTATTACTGATAGCTGCCCGGGCGATGAAACTTACCGTATCCTTCCATAAGCGGAAGTTCAAATCTAAATCTCCCTTTAGTTTAAACTGACCAATGGCCTTTTCAAGCATACCCGCTTCGCCGTTGATGGTATAGTGCAGCACGTTGCCCTGTCTTTTTGAAAGCTGTCCACCGATGAAGACTTCCTGTTCGTTGTACTTATCAACTGTTGCCGAATCGGAGTTCATTAAGTTGTACCGGTTGTATTTATGCGAAATGTAAGCAGTGAGTCCGGCTTTCGCATATTTGTTGAAACCTTCCATCAGCTCGATGCCAAAGGTGTTTTTGATGCCGAAGTAAGTGGTTGAGTCGTTGCTTACCAAACTTCCCGTATTAATATAAGTATTGGAATAAAAATCTTCGGGTTCGGAGTTTGATAAGAATCGGTGAGAAGCTCTTTCAACTTTCATGGTATGTATGAAACTGGTAACGGGAACATAACGATCTACCGTATCGTTCTCCACTCCGCTGGCCTTTTTCGTAAATCCCAGGTTGTATCGGTGTGTAAGGAAAACATAGAATTTCTTATTGCGATTCCACGTTTCCTCCAGATTGGTAGGAATGCTGCTTGCTTCGTACTCCTTTTTACCTTCAGCCATTTCTTCGGGGGCGGTAATGTACTTGTCGTCTGTGATACCTCCGTTCTCGGCCATTTTCATGTAATAGTTATTGTATACCAAGTGTGCCTGATACCTGTCACCGATGTAACTGCCGAAGAGGCCGCCGTTGAAGAGCGAGGTCGATTGACTATTATATAATCCTCGTCCGTAAAGGTAGTCAATGTTGAATCCGAAAGCCAACCGTTTATTGACATTGACTGAGAAATATGATTTGAAGCGTTCTTCACCGTCAAGTTTGCTTCCTGCCTTATAATAGGTAAGGTTGGTATATGGTACGTTGCTGTTTGTGAACTTAAAATCCCACGGGTTCTGGTAGAAACTAGAGAAAGGATCTATGAACATAGACTCTGATGCTTGCGGCCGCTCAAAGAAAAGACGTGATAAACGGGGGGCACCTAAGTTTCCTAAATAGTTATAATGCCCTTTCACTCCCTCAACCAGATTGGTGTTTTGAAAGTGATGAAACAATGTGTCTACCTGAATAGGCAATACAGTACCCAATTCTTCACTCACATTCCACATGTACAGCTTGGGCGGAACACTTTGTACTTCCACATTCGAACTGTCTTTTTGCGTGCGCATGGCCGGATCAATCTGATTGCCGTATTGGTCAAACTGAGAGTTCTGGTCGGTTTGAGCTTGCAAATGGGTATGCGCTAGTATACCGATTAATATGTATGTAAACAGGAATCTTTTCATAATTAGCGGCAAATATACAATAAAAAATAATTTGTCAGCAGAAAAGCGAAGCGTATTAACTTCAATTATCGCTTTGATGCAGGCCCGGAAACAATAGCGCCCGGACTTTCAAAAGCCGGGCGCAATGAGAACAGCAGATACCTGCCTTTTTATTGTTCACGAATGAGCTCCATTCCTTTTAGAATAGCTGCTTCATTCATTGGTATCAAGTGATGATGACGTTCGGGTAATGTTTTCTTTAGTCCCTTTAGCACATTGGCTATGGTCACAACCGGACGAATTTTCAATAAGCCTCCCAATACGATCATATTAAATGCTTTGGCGTTGTTCATTTCATTGGCAGCATCCATTGCATCAATACGGTAAACCTTGATGTCTTTGCGAGTGGGAGGGTGGATAATTCCGTATCCGTCATAGATAATGATTCCTCCGGGTTTCACGCGACTCTCAAACTTCTCGAGTGAAGGTTGGTTCAATATAATAGCCGTATCGTATTTACTTAAAATGGGCGAAGATATTTTCTCATCGCTTACAATGACGGTAACATTGGCTGTTCCGCCACGTTGCTCGGGTCCGTAAGCCGGCATCCAGGTAACTTCTTTGTCTTCCATTAAACCAGAATAGGCCAGAATTTTACCCATAGACAATACTCCCTGACCGCCAAAACCTGCTATAATTATTTCTTCTTTCATTTGGATATTCTTTTAGCTGAAATTGGTTATTTGTCTTTAATATCTCCCAATGGGTAGAAGGGGAACATGTTCTCTTCCATCCAAGTGTTGGCATCGGCAGGAGTCATCTTCCAACCGGCGTTACAGGTTGATACAATCTCTACCAGGTTAGAGCCTTTTCCTTCCATGGAGTTCTCGAACGCTTTGCGGATAGCCTTTTTGGCTTTGCGTATAGCGGCAACTGTGTGAACGGCCTGACGAGTTACGTAGGCTGTGCCTTCCAATTGAGCAGCTACTTCGGTTATTTTAATAGGATAACCGTGAATCTCGGGATTACGTCCTTCGGGGCAAGTAGCCGTTTTCATTCCCAACAAAGTTGTGGGAGCCATTTGTCCGCCGGTCATACCGTAAATACCGTTATTGATAAAGATAATGGTAATATTGTCACCTCTGTTCAGCGCGTGGATGGTTTCGGCTGTACCGATACAAGCCAAGTCACCGTCGCCCTGATAAGTGAAAACCAATCGGGCCGGCCATAAACGTTTGATGGCAGTTGCTAATGCAGGCGCACGTCCGTGAGCAGCTTCTTGCCAGTCTATGTCCAGATAGTTATAGATGAAGACGGCGCAACCTACCGGTGAAATACCAATGGCTTTGTCTTCCATACCCATTTCCTGAATGACTTCAGCAATCAGCTTGTGAACCACACCGTGGCTACAGCCCGGGCAGTAGTGCATGGCATTGTCATTCATCAGTTCCGGTTTCTTGTAAACCAGATTCTTGGGATTGATTATTTGTTCTCTTGTTAACATAATGCTTCGATTTATGAAAGCGTTTCTTTTATGAGCAACCGTTTTTCCGTATACACGGCAAGAAACAGTTGCCCTTCAGCGCTTTACCTGTTAGTGAATCGTATGAAAAACTCCATGATCTTAACGAAGATTGCTGCAGCACAAACATAAATAAACGTTTTCTTATCGTCAACGGCGAAGTACACAATGATAGCAATCAGTGTACCTATCATGAAAAGAATGTTCAGGATGTTTCTTATTTTCTGCGGATCCATCTTATTTGTTATTTAATGAGTTGTTCTTTTAATGCTGCAACTATTTCGTCGGGATCGGGAACAATACCACCTAAACGGCCGAAGTGTTCAACTTTTACCCTACCGTTAACGGCCAAACGAATGTCCTCAACCATTTGTCCGGCATTCAATTCCAGCGAAAGCATACCTTTCACCTTATCAGCATAGGCTGCAATAGCCTTTGTTGGGAACGGCCACAAAGTAATGGGGCGAAGAATACCCACTTTGATACCTTCTTCGCGTGCAATTTCCATTGCTTTTTGTCCGATACGAGCCATTGATCCGAAAGCGATGATGAGATATTCGGCATCTTCGCAATGAATTTCTTCGTAGCGTACCTCATTTTCTTCAATCTGTTTGTATTTAGCCTGGAAACGAAGGTTGTTCTGTTCCATGGCATCGGGTTGAAGTTCCAGTGAGGTAATGATGTTGGGTTTACGTCCCGATTTACCGGTAGTAGCCCATGGGCAACGCGCAATAACCTCTTCGTCGGTGAGGCGTTTCTTTTGCGGTGGCAACACCACTTTCTCCATCATTTGCCCTATCACTCCGTCGGCCAGCATCATCACCGGGTTGCGGTATTTAAAAGCCAGATCAAAAGATAGTGCTACAAAGTCGGCCATTTCCTGCACAGACGCAGGAGCCAGCGCAATGAGACGATAGTCGCCATGTCCGCCACCCTTCACTGTTTGAAAGTAATCGGCTTGGCTAGGCTGAATGGTTCCCAGTCCGGGACCACCGCGCATTACATTTACAATAAGACACGGAAGCTCTGCTCCCGCAATGTATGATATACCTTCTTGTTTGAGACTGATGCCCGGGCTTGATGATGAAGTCATCACCATTTTACCGCTTCCTGCACCGCCGTAAACCATATTAATAGCTGCAATTTCACTTTCGGCTTGTAACACTACCATGCCGGTTGTTTCCCAAGGACGCAACTCGGCCAGCGTTTCCAATACTTCCGACTGTGGTGTTATGGGGTAACCGAAATAACCATCGCATCCGCAGCGAACTGCCGCATGAGAAATGGCTTCGTTTCCCTTCATTAATACAACTTCTTCTTCCATATTCTTCTTATTAATCGCATTTAACTTTATAAACCGTGATACAACCATCCGGACAAACGGTAGCACATGCGCTACATCCGATGCAAGTATCTTCTACGTATTCGCGGGCATAATTATACCCTTTTGCATTCACCTCTTTGGCGAGTGATATTACTTTTACCGGGCAAGCCACCACACACAAACTACAGCCTTTACAGCGTTCGTTGTCGACAACTATTGCTCCTCTAAATTTTGCCATAATCTCTATATTACGTTTATTTGATTATATATAGTCTTGATTGAAGAAGTTCATTATGTCCATTGCCATTTTACGTGCCTCTGCGGCCGGACTTTGGGGATTGAGGTCGATGGCGGACTGATAATGATTGAGGGCAGTTGCCCAGTCACCGCGTTTGCGGTAAGCATTGCCCAGTAGATAATAGGCTTCATCTTTTCGTTCAGAGTCAGTTTGAATATAACTCTCGAGTTGTAGAATTGCACTATCTATATTGCCTTGATTGATAAGCTCTTTTATGCTATTTATTGGGTCCATATTTCAAAAATATACGGATTAACGAGAGGCAAAGATAGTTTTTATTTAGACATGACGGTTATGTTTACTGTGAAAAATCGGAAAATAGGAAAAATAAAAATCGAATTAACGACAGATATTTTGTCTATCTGTCATCAATTCGACCTTGCTATGACTGTATGCAGACCTATTCGCTTACAAGTCTGCCATTAATGTATAAGTTTTTAAAGGTAACGTCTTTAGCACTTTTTATATCATTTCCATCTTTTGCAACATTATTAAAGTGGGAGTCCTCTACACTTATGTTGTTTACAAGCGACGGATCTTCCAATCCGATGATCAGAACGCCCAGCTGACTCTTCTGACAAGTCACGTTTTTGAGGTGCACGTTGCGCGCAGTTGGGGTAAATCCGCGCTGACAGTTCTCACGGTTTTCGTATTGCAGATTAATGCGCAACACAGCTTCGCGGCACTGACCAACGGTAACATTGCGCACAAATACATTCTCAATAACACCTCCGCGGCAAGTACTTGTTTTGATACGAATAACACGATCAAGTTCCGGACTGTCCATCTCGCAGTTCTCAACGAACAGGTTGCGGTAACCGCCTGATATTTCGCTTCCTATGACTACGCCACCGTGACCGTTTTTCATTTTGCAGCCCCTTACGATGATATTTTCACTGGGGATGTTCCATTTGCGGCCGTCGTTGTTTCTTCCCGACTTGATGGCAATGCAGTCGTCGCCCGTATCGAAAACACAGTTTTCAATCAGTACATTTTTGCATGACTCGGGGTCGCAACCATCGCCATTGGGGCCGCGGTTGAAGATATTCACACCCCGTACAATTAAACTTTCGCAGAACAGAGGGTGGATTACCCAGAAAGGAGAGTTCAACAAGGTTACATCTTCAATGAGAACCGTGTTGCACGAATACAAATTGATAAGCTGCGGACGCATCCCGTCTTCGGGAGTCATAATTCGTTTGTAGATCGGTGTGTTGGTTTCGCCGTACATCAGCAAACGCTCGCGACCACCGTTGCGCTGAGCCACCATGCCTTCTTTCCAGCCGTATCGGGGAGCACCGCACATGGGCCACCAAGCCTCCTTAGAGCCTTGCCCGTCGATGGTACCTTTTCCGGTGATGGCAATATTGGTTTCGCCATAAGCATAGATAAGAGGACGTGCATTATAACAATCTATTCCTTCCCAACGGGTAATAACTCCGGGGAAATATAAACTCTGATCGGTTGAAAACTTAAGCGTTGCACCTTCGGACACGTGAAGATTCACGTTACTCTTTAATGTGATGGGGCCTGTGAAAAAAGTCCCCTTGGGCACTACTACAGTACCGCCACCCGCCAAGCTGCAAGCAGTAATGGCTTGATTGATGGCCTCGTGACAAGGTTCGGCTTCATTGTGGGGCTTTGCTCCGAAATCGGTAATATAAAAAGTACGCTTAGCAAATGATGTGCGTTTAATTTGTTTTTCAATCTTGGCACTCTCTTTAAAGGCTTTATCGAAATCGATATTACTTGCCCGGGCGCACAAAGCGACCAAAAGTAAGGTAAAGACTCCAATGGCTTGTTTCATCATGGTTCTTGTTTTTTAAAAGATGGTTACTAGTTTTTCATGCTACAAAAATAAGACTTAAAAAGGAGCACAAAGTTTAGTTTTTGGTGGAAAAGGTGCAATTATTGACGTTATTCTCTTTCCCGGTACTCTATTTCAAGTTTTAGAAGCTATTAATAAAGTAGACGAGGCAAGCAAAATAATGAATCAAATGCTTGACTTTGGTTATATAATGTATTATCTTTGTCAGCATAATCCTATAGTACATTCAATTTATTATAGGCGCAAAGGCAGGAGCTCAAACTCCTGCCTTTTTTCGTTTTGCACGGTTCATTTTTTCATTCGGACGGTTGCTTATTGCCATTTGCACGGTAGCAAAAGGTCCGCGAGAAACCGTCTCACAGCCAAGAGACGGTTTCTCATGACCCAAGAGACGGTTTCTCTTTTCAAATTGCTCGTTATCTTTTTCAAATCGGCCGTTATGTTTTTCAAAAAGTTGGTTATGTTTTGTCTAACTCCTCCCGATGCCTGTTCGAAGTTCCTCAATCAGTTAATAATACATAAACTTGCTCTTGACAAGAATCTGTTGAAAAGTGTGGGGTAGTAAAGCTATTTCGTCAAAACAGCCCGACGGGTGTTCTGCCCCGTGAAGCTGATGTTTTGGGCATTATTCCCTTATTAATTGTATTATATACACTTTTATCCACTAAGAAAAGACTTTTGTCCACCTGCTACTCTGAGCGGTTATCTATCTTTGCCGTACAAAAGAAAAATCTAATTAACCTTTAAAATTAGTATTATGAAGACAAGAAAATGGCCGTCACTTCTTTTGGCGGTATTTACAGTTCTTTCATTCGGTGCCTGTGACGACTGGGGACAAATGGATCCTGAGGCAGGAAATCAAATTTATCCGAAACTTGAGCTAAAAGGAGAATACAAGTTTGAAGAAGAACTTTCTCCTGAAGAAGTAACTTTGTCGGCCTACGATGGAGGAGAAGTTCCCCGAATTGTGACCGACGAGTTCAAAGGAAAAGTGCTTAATCTCAATGGAGGTTATGCTCGTTTCCATAATCCTTTGTACAATGTAAAGGTGCAAACGGGAGTATCTGTTACCATGTGGGTGAAAACAGCAGCCGACAATCTGGAAGGCGCCATCTTTTCATTTGCCAATGAAGATAATTCGGAGCGCATCTTTTTCACTCCGAACGCTTGGTTACACCGCGACAGTCTGAACGTTTCCGGTGAAGTGAATAAACCCACCCAAGCCTCAACGCCACCCTTCACTGCCGATGAATGGCACTACATGGCACTCATTATCACCAACCAAGGTTATACCTTATATATTGATGGTGAAAAAAGCAGTGAGGAAGTTGCTTCAACCGAAGCTGCTTCCTTTGACTATCCGAGTCTGGTGCAAGCATTTCCACGCTTGCCATACCTGTATTTGGGTTACGGATCGCCTGTGCAACCCAAAGCCATGCGTGTTGACGATGTGAGAGTGTACCGAAACGTCATCACTGATAAAGAAATTGCCGTGCCTGCCGTAAGCGGAGGAGAAGAATATCGCTTCCCGCCAAGAGGAACTGTTGGCTATTACACACTCGACAATACATTTGCCAACAATCTCAATGCGGCACAAAGTGGCGAATTAATAACCGTTGAAACGCAAGCTACCCCATCGGCATTTGAACAAGACGCCGACAGAGGAACCGTTTGGCATCAGCAAGAAGGATGGACCGGCAATGCAAACGGTTGGGCATACACCCGTTTCGACAATCCGCTCAAAGGGAAGACCTTAGAAGACGGACTAAGTGTTTCTTTATGGATTAACCCGCCCACGTTGAATTGGTGGGATCAGATCTTTGTGCTGAACGACGGAACCACCAAATTCTGGTTCAATGCCATCGGTTACCTTGGTTACAACGGAGCCGGCGGCTGGTTTGACTGTCAGAATAACAATGCCGATAATGCACTGACGGCAGGCAAATGGACTTTTGTAACCATCAATATTTCGTCCGACGGGTTTGAAGTTTACTACGACGGAAAACTGAAGTTTGATAAAGATAACAACGGAGCGTTTGCCTCGGGCGACTTTACAGGATACAATAATGTTTTGAACTTGTTTACTTCTGCCAGCAACTTCTACCTGGGATACGAAACCTGGTGGAAAGCAGCTCCTGCATTGGTTGACGATATGTTCTTTGTAACAAGACCTTTGACAGAGAAAGAAATCCTGAATCTGTATGCCGATACCAAAAAAGCATCGGGCGGAATCCCCGTTAGTCCTGCCTATGCACCGTCTTTGGCCGGCTACTATCCGTTGAACAACTCTTATGCAAATGCGGTGAATGCAGCGCAGGGAGGTGAACTTATTACCGTAGAGGCACAGGCTACTCCGTCGGCTTTTGAACAAGACGCAGTCAGGGGTACCGTTTGGCATCAGCAAGAAGGATGGACCGGCAATGCAAACGGATGGGCATATACTCGTTTCGACAATCCGCTGAAAGGGAAGAATATGACCGAAGGTCTCAGTGTCAGCATGTGGCTAAACCCGCCTACCTTGAATTGGTGGGATCAGATCTTTGTGCTGAACGACGGAACAACCAAGCTTTGGTTTAACGCCATCGGTTACCTGGGCTATAATGGAGCCGGCGGATGGTTTGATTGTCATAATAATAATGCCGATAATGCGCTGACAGCAGGCGTCTGGACATTGGTGACCCTAAACTTTATGCCCGACAAGTTTGAAGTGTATTATAATGGTGTGCTGAAGTTTGACAATGAAAACAATGCAGCGTTTGCCTCGGGCGACTTTACAGGATACAACAACATATTGAACCTGTTTAACACGGCCAGCAATTTCTATTTCGGTTACGAAACTTGGTGGAAAGCCGCACCGGCATTGATTGACGATGTATATCTATGCGCCAGTCCACTCACGGCTTCACAGGCAGCTGCCCTCTATAATGCGACAAAAAAATAACCTTGTTATTTCCATAAAATAAAGATAATATGAAAGATAGACAAATGAATTCCAAATCATCCGGGAGCGTATTAATGCTCCTGAGATGGCTGTCGGTGTTCCTGATGTTGCTGGCCGGACAAACTCTGTGGGCACAACAACGACAAGTGACGGGTATCGTGAAAGATCAGACAGGTGAACCCATAATAGGTGCCAGTGTATTAGAGAAAGGTAGTACCAATGGTGTGATTACCGACTTGGACGGTAACTTCAAGCTCACAGTAAGCAATGCCGTGAAGGCTGTTCTGCAAATCTCTTATGTTGGCTATAAAACACAAGAAATATCAGTGAACGGGAAGACTTTACTAGAGGTCGTCTTGAAAGAAGATACGGAGTTGCTGGATGAAGTAGTTGTTGTGGGTTACGGTGCCCAAAAGAAAGAAAGTGTGGTAGGAGCTATCTCGCAGGTTTCGAGTAAGGAACTTCTGGCTTCTCCCGCAGCCAATGTCTCTCAAGCGATTGCCGGAAAGATTCCGGGTGTTATTACAACACAGACATCGGGTGCACCGGGACAAGATGATACGAAGATTAATATTCGCGGAAGGGCTACCTTTGCCGGCGACGGTTCTCCACTTATTTTGGTGGACGGTGTGGAGCGTACCTTTTCGCAGATTGCTCCCGATGACATTGAAACTATTTCAGTCTTGAAAGATGCTTCGGCAACAGCCGTTTACGGTGTGCGCGGTGCCAATGGCGTTATGCTTATTACCACCAAACGTGGTCGTGATCAGAAACCCGAAGTAAACCTCACGGCCAACTGGCAAATTCAAAGTCCCACACGCAGCGACACGTACCTTGACTCTTATCAATCTGTCGTATTGCTGGAAGAGGCTTTGAAGAACGATGGATTACCTTCTCAATTCTCTGCTAACGACATTGAAATGTATCGTAAATCGGCTGCCGGAGAGTTAAGTGGTTTGGACGCCATGCTTTATCCGAACGTGGATTGGTACGACGAAGTTTTGAAAAAATCGGCCCCTGCGCAACGTTACAACGTTAGTGTTCGCGGAGGAACTAAGCGCATGCGGTACTATGCTTCTGCCGAACTTTATGATCAGAAAGGTTTGATCAAAGAACTGAGCCAGGATATGTATGGAAACTCCTCTAGTCCCAGTTATCGGAGATACGCTTTCCGCGCTAACATGGACTTGTTTCTGACAAAGGATCTCACGTTCTCTGTCAATTTCGGAACTCGCTTTGAAGAGCGTCGCGGCTCTAATACAAGTGAAAGCAGTACGTTTAGTCAGACTTTCTACGAGATGAATCACACTCCCGGCTGGCTTTTCCCCGTATCTTACGAGGTACAGAATGGAGAAAGCACCAAGACTTTATACGGAGGTAGTTCACAATATCAAAGCAATATCGTTGCAGCGTTAGCCAAAGGAGGATATTATCGTGCTACCAATACCATCAACGAAACCAACTTTGTTTTAGATTATAAAATGGATTGGTTGACCAAGGGCTTAAGTGCGAAAGGTATGGTTTCGTTCGACTATGACTCTTATTATAAGAAGATGTTCAAGGCCGACTTTGCTACGTATGAATTAAATGATCGTGATAACTACGAGTCAATGGATGCTTATAATCAGTTTAATTCAGATGGCGAACTGGCGTATAGTAAGGAGAACAGTACTACTTACAAACTTTATATGGAAGCGCAGGTTAACTACGCACGCCAGTTTGGAAAACATGATGTAACGGCTATGGTATTGTATAATCAGAATGATTACCGTTACAATTCAGAGTTAGCCAAGCGTTACCAAGGATTGGTAGGACGTGTTACTTACGGCTACGATGACAGATATTTGGCCGAGTTTAATGCCGGTTACAACGGTTCTGAAAACTTCCTTCAAGGCAAACGCTTTGGCTTTTTCCCTGCTGTATCGCTAGGATGGCGCATAAGCAATGAAGAATTTATGGCCGGTACGGCTCAATGGCTCAATAACCTGAAGATACGCGCCAGCTACGGTGAGGTAGGTAATGACATCTACACGGTGAACGGTACGGCTCAACGATTTTTGTATGAAGAAAAATGGTCTCAGGTTAGTAATGCTTATTATTTTGGCAGTTCCGGTAAAACCGGAATCTACGAATCTCAGTATCCCAACCTCGGGGTAACTTGGGAACGGGCTCACAAGTATAACGTCGGACTTGAGTTTGGCTTATGGAATGGGTTGCTGAATGGTAACGTTGATGTGTTTTATGAAAAGCGTAATGACATCCTGACTTCCTATCTTACCCGCCCGCAATGGGTTGGTGTGGCATTGGCGGCCGGTAACTTAGGCGAGACAAAAAACAGTGGTTACGAAATAGAATTGAAGCATAATAATCGCATCAATGAAGATCTGAGCTACAACGTTGGATTAACGTATTCGCACGCACGCAATGAAATTATCAGCATGGATGAACCCGAACTGAAGACTGCTTATCGCAAGCGCGAGGGTAATCCTATCAGTCAGTATTTCGGACTGATTGCCGAGGGCTTTGTTACGCAGGCTGATTTAGATAATCCTGATTTCCCTGTATCTACGTTTGGTACCGTAAAGGTGGGCGACCTTAAATATAAGGATGCAAACGGTGACGGTTTCATTGACGATCGCGATGAAAGTCGTATAGGATATAGTGATATTCCCGAAAATACGTACGCATTGTCTTTGGGCGTTAACTATAAAGGATGGGGATTCAGCGTGATGTTCCAAGGTGTGGATCACGTAAGTCGTTACTACGATGCCGAAGCGATGTATGCTTTCGTTAGTGGCGGTAAGGTGAAAGAACATCACTTGGAACGCTGGAATCCTGCGCAGAGCGAAGCTTACAATCTGCAACATGCCAACTATCCGTTGTTGCACTACGACAATTACGGTGATCACAATCAGCGTACAAACTCTTTCTTCTTGAAGAACGGATCATTTGTTCGTCTGAAAAACATAGAGTTAAGCTATACTTTGCCCGAGAATTGGTCTAAGGTGGCCGGCATGAGCAATTGTCGTCTTTACGTGAATGCGAACAACTTAATTACTTGGGATCATTTAAACAACTTAACCGATCCTGAAAGTAATGGTTCAAATCGTTACCCTATTATGAAAACAGTGAACTTTGGTGTAAACATTAAATTCTGACACACATGAAGAAAACAATATTATACAGCTTGCTTGCACTAACCATTTCTACAAGTGTTCTTACTTCATGCGAAGATGCATTTGGTAGTTTCTTGGACAAGCAGCCCAGTAACGAATTAACCGAGGAACAGGTCTTCGGCGATTGGAGCTTGATGGAACAATTCCACTTTGATACGTATAACTTCCTGCGTCACGGAGCATGTCGCATAAACAATTCTTGGCTGGATGCGGCTACTGATTTAGCCGAAACCAGTTATGCAACTGGTGGTGTGCGTAGTACTTTTAATATCGGTAATTATTACGGATCGGCCGGTGCTGCCGAACTGACTGATACTTGGGAACATTACTATCGCGGCATCCGCAAATGCAACATGATCATTAATCGCATAGAAAGTGTGCCCAAAAGTGCCGACTTAAGTAATGATAAGTACTTGCAGGACAAAACAAACTATACTTCTGAAGCTCGCTTCTTGCGCGCATGGTTTTACTGGGAGTTGTTTTTGCGTTACGGTCCGGTACCCATTGTTACCGAAGTACTTGATCCGGATGGTGATTTGCTGAGCGGATATACCGACCGGCCAACGGTGAAGGAATATGTAGTCGATTTCTTATTGAAGGAACTGAGTGAATGTGAAAGTGGCTTGCTTACTTATGAAGATGCGTGGAATGCAACTTATGCAGGCCGCATTGGGCAGCCAATGGCACGGGCACTTGCTTCACGCATTAAGTTGTACATGGCCAGTCCCCGGTATAGTGCTGAGAGTGGAATAACCTGGCAGGAAGCGGCAGATGCTGCGAAGAGTTTTATGGATACTTATGGTTCTAAGTTTGCTCTTTTTACAGAGGAAACAACAGATGGTATTTTGCCATATAATAATGCGTTGCTTCGTACAACCTATTTGGACAGCAACAAAGAAATTATATTCTTCAGAAATGATGTAGCAGTAGGATGGAGTGCCATACAAAATGACACGCCGGTGGGCGAAGGTGGTAAAGGAGGTCTTTGTCCCTCGCAGAACTTAGTCGACATGTACGACATGATTGACGGTTCTTCGCCCTTCACTACTTATGACGCCACGGGTGCACCGGTTTACAACAACGGTCAACCTACCATTAACACAGGCAGTGGATATAGTGATGCTACTATGTGGACAGGTCGCGATAAGCGATTGGAGGCTACTGTTCTTTATCACGGTACGGAATGGGGCAACGGAACAATCAATGTGATCAAAGGACAACGTGACAATCCGGTGGGTAATGCAAATGCTACGCCTACGGGTTATTATGTTCGCAAATACATTCCGGAAGCTATTTTAGGTTCGGTACATACCGGTACTTCACGTCGTTTGTGGACTTTCATTCGTTACGCTGAAATTATGCTGAACTATGCAGAGGCGCTGAATGAAGTGCAAGGACCCTCTACAGAGGTTTATAATATGCTCGACCAGATTCGTCGGCGTTCGGGAATTACCGGTTCGGTGGCCAATCGTAGCGACTTGACCAGTTCAAAAGAGGCCATGCGAAACTTCATTCACAAAGAACGTACGGTTGAGCTTGCTTTCGAGGAACATCGTGCTTGGGATGTGCGTCGCTGGAACGTAGCTGTTGAGGCTCTTTCTCGTCCCATTTATGGTATTGATGTAGCGGCCAATGGGGCTATTAGCCGTAAAACGGCACAAGGACGTGTCTTTGAAAATAAGATGTACCTCTATCCAATACCCGAAGGTGAGGTATGGAAGACCAACATTGAGAATAACCCGGATTGGAAATAATTCTTAAATTGAATAATTATGAGTAACATAAAATATAGTATAAGAAAATGCACAGCATCAGGCAGGTTTCTGTTGCTGCTAGGCTTTCTCTGGTTGCAAACAATTGCCCTTGCACAGAACGAGCAAGTATTGAAAGGGCGGATTGTAGACAGCAAAGGTGCTCCTATTGCCGGTGCTGTAGTCAATGTAGCCGAACAAAGTCGTATTGCCCTGTCAGACAAAGATGGCTATTTCATTCTCAAGAATGTGAAGTCTCAGGATGAGATATGCGTGAGTAGTGTAGGGTATTTAAATGCTACGGCAAATGCCGATTTCAATGAAGGCTTTCAGATTGTATTGGCGGAAGACTTGGATGAATACCTGCATACCATGCCAGTTCCTTTTGGACGCAAGGCGAAAAAGCTGATGACTGAGGCAACTTCTGTAGTAACCGGGCAAGAATTACAAAAACATCCTGTTACCATTTTACAAAATGCTTTTACAGCTACCGTTAACGGTATGGAAACCTACGAATGGAGTAGTGAGCCGGGGTGGAGTGAAACTGCCATGTACATTCGTGGTATACGTACCATGAATCAGAATGCGCGTGCTCCGCTTATCATTGTGGATAATGTAGAGCGAGATCTCTCTTTTCTCGATGCTTTTCCGATTGAGAACATTACTGTATTGAAAGATGCTGCGTCTACCGCTATTTACGGAATGAGAGGGGCCAATGGTGCTATACTTGTAACCACTAAGCGTGGGCAGGCTGGTAAAACCAATATTGACTTTACTCAGGAAATTGGCTATCAAATGCTGAGCAACAAAATGGAATTGCAGAATTCCTATAATATGGCGTTGACTCGTAACCAGGTGCGTTACCTGAGTGGAAGTGATCCGATGTATACGGATGAACAGATTGAAAAGTATCGTCGCGTAAGTAATGGTGAAACATTAGAGGGCGTTGATCGCTATAGATACTTCGATACGAATTGGTTTGAACAGTTGTATCGGGATGCAGCTCCCATGTACAAAACGAACATGCAGATAAGCGGGGGTAATAACCGGGCTCGTTATTATGTGTCTTTCTCTTATCTGCGACAAGAAGGTATGTGGAACGAGACAGGAACCGGTTGGAACGAGAACTTTGATACGCAGCACATGCTCAATCGATGGAATTTGCGTTCTAACATTGATATTGATGTGACGAAATTTTTAAATGTATCATTAGATTTAGGTGGACGTATTGATAACATCAATCAGCCTACACAGAGTGTGTTCGATTTAACAACGTTCGGAGCAGTGGAGGCTAACCCGATGGAACCGGTTTATTGTCCCAATGGTGAACTGTATGCTAGTAGTACAGCCAACAACCCCTTACGCTATTTGGCGGCTAGTGGACAAGAGAAAAACCGTCGACGTAATTTGTATAGTACATTGAGTGTGAACGGAGACCTCAGTAGTTTATTGAAAGGATTGAAGGTGAATGCTACTGTTAGTTTCGACTCTTACGAAACATTTGAATCTACTCAGCGCAATGCCATCAATACGTATAATTACGACTATACCAATGTGAATGTTACTGATCCGTCCGAATTTACGTATACGAAGTATACTTCATATTCGGCATTGACAAATCCATCGGCCAATCAGCGTGAGTATTACTATCATTTGAACTTTAATGGAGGATTGAATTATAGCAATAAATTTGGTAAACATGCGGTCGATGCACGTGCTTTTATTCGCACTTACCAGAATGTGGTAAGCGGAAGTACATCGTCGGAACGTACGCTTTCATGGAACGGACAAGCAATGTATGCTTACGATAATAAGTATATCTTCTCCGGAAACATAAGTAGAATGGCTAGTGATAACTTTGCTCCGGAAGAACGTTGGGGTACTTTTTACGGTACATCACTCGGTTGGGTTGCTTCTGAGGAGTCATGGTTGAAAAACAAAAATATAGATTTGTTGAAGCTACGTGCTTCTTATGGCCGTGCCGGACAGTCGAGCACAGGTGCCGGAAGGTATCCTTATCAGGGTACTTACTCTAGTGGAACTGGTTATAGCTTTGGTTATTCGCAAAGCAATATCGGAGGTTACTACGAGAGCAAAGCAGGCAATAGTAACAATAAATGGGAAATATCCGATATGTTGAATATTGGGGTGGACTTTGATTTCTGGGGGAAGAAACTTTACGGTGCGGTAGATGTGTTTAAAGAGTGGCGTTCGGGCATCTTGGTAACACGCTCCACTATTCCTTCGATTATTGGAGTTTCAGTAAGTTCTGATTCTTACGGAAAAGCAGAGAGCAAGGGACTTGAGGTGACTTTAGGCCATCGTGGTAAGATAGGTAAGGTAAACTATTACTTAGAAGGTTTACTAACTTACAATACGAATAAGATAACTGAAATGGATGAAACGGAGCCCAATGTGGAATGGCAACGTAAAACGGGCCGTCGAATTTATGATGGTACGGAAGTAGCTGCCTTATACGAGAGTTCGTTTAATAACACAGTGGGCGGATGGAATATTTATAAGTTCGTGCAATGGGCCAACGACCCCGATAAAGTAGCTACCAGTCAGCAAGATGCAATTGATCATCCCGAGAAATATCCGTATCATACGGCATCTAACGGTAAGCAGACATTAGGTACGGCTGTTTTCAAGGATTTGAACGGTGACCGACAAATTGATTCTAACGACATGTTACCTGATAGCTATACCATTATTCCCGAAATTATACCGGCATTGAATATTGGTTTGGAATGGAATGGTTTTGATGTACGTGCTGTATTTAATGCTTATCTGAATCGTAGTGTTTTTCTTTCACCTGCTATCAGCTTTAGTGGCTGGAGTAACATGGGAACACACGAAGTAACGAAGGCATGGGGATATTATACTGATAATCCCGCTGATCCGCGTAACATAAACGCAACTTATCCACGTCCGCTTTACGGTGGCTTTAATGCCATAGACTCAGATCGTGCTACAGGTACATACAAGAATGATATTTGGGTTAGAAATGGCAATTATCTGTCTTTACGTAATGTGGAGATTGGTTATTCGTTGCCCAAAGAACTCATTGCCAAAATTAGCATGACGAAGTGCCGATTTTACTTTAGCGGATATAATTTATATAACTGGAGTGATCTTCCGGATGACGTAGATCCTGAAAAACCGATGAGTTATTGTTGGTGGTATCCCAAGACCCGTTCGTTTACATTTGGTGTAAACATCGGATTTTAATGTTGTACTTTAAATTATGAAATGATGAAAAAGATATTGATATATATCACTGTAGGATTACTGGCAACTGTTTCCAGTTCTTGTAGCGATTATTTGGATAAAGAAGTAGATTTGACCTTGTCTGAGGAACAGATATTTAGCAAGTACGAAAATACACGTGGCTTTTTAGCGAATGTATACACATACCTTCCTGATGCTTTTGCCGGATATAGTGACGGACAGTTTCTTGCTGCTTCACGTGACTGCATGACTGATAATTCACTCTCATTCTGGAACGTGCATTATTATCACAGTGTGCTGACAGATGCTTATTCTGCTACGAGTCACCCGTTTGCGGAACGATTTTGGCCCAACGATTTGAAGGGGATTAGAGCCGCCAACCAATTTATGAAAAACGCCAGAGAAAGTGTTATTGGTAATGCTGAAAAAACAGGTGATGATAATCATTTGTATGACCGTAATATGGCTGAAGCTAGATTACTCAGGGCTATCTTTCACTTTGATCTTGCCGGCTGGTTTGGCGATATACCGGTTATCGGTAATGATGAAAACGGTGTTCCTATCGTTTTTGAAGCGGGGAATGCTTCGGCCATGAATATGTCGCGCACTGCTTGTAGTGAAGCTCTGAAATGGATTGCTGATGAATGTGATGCTGTTAAAGATATACTTCCATTTCGTTATAGTAATGAGAATGAGAACTGGGGACGTGTAAATGGCGCTACTGCTTATGCTCTGAAATCAAGGGCTCTGCTTTACAGAGCGTCTGCATTGAGCAATCCGGAGGGTAAGACTGACTGGTGGCAGGAGGCCGCACAAGCTGCCAAAGATTTTATTGCGAAGAATAATCAACAGGCGCATCCTTATAAACTGTTTACTACTGAGGATAACGATCCCAATAAAAACTATTATCAGTGCTTTGTGTCTACGCCTCACTTGAACAATGAATACATTCTGAGCCGTTCCGAGTGGAATACTCGCGAAATTGAGCTTTTCTTGGCACCTTGTGGCTTTTCAGGAAATGTAAATTCTACAGGACGTACCAATCCAACACAAAACCTGGTTGATGCGTATGAAATGAAGAATGGTAAGCCTATTGATGATGCTGCTTCCGGTTACGATGAGCAAAATCCTTATGCAAATCGTGATCCGCGTTTGGAACAAACAATTCTCCATCATGGCTCTATTTGGGGTGATAAAGTACAAGAGGAGGAACGAGCTGTTGATGTATCATATCCCGATGGAAAGGATTATCAAGACTTGCATGGTGGAACAACAACAGGTTATTATACCAAAAAATTCTTGAATAACATGTCTTTCAAGAATCCTACCACGTATGTTCATGCTTGTCCCATTTTCCGTTATGCCGAGATATTGTTGAACGCAGCTGAAGCCATCAATGAATCTGAGGGACCGACTAATGCATATCAATATGTCAATCAGGTTCGTGGACGCGTGGGAATGCCTGCTTATAGTGGGATGACGAAAGAACAGCTTCGCGAACGCATTCGTAACGAACGTCGCATTGAACTTTGTTTCGAAGATCATCGCTTCTTTGATGAACGTCGCTGGAAATTGTTTGAAGGGAAAACTGCTGCCAGTGAGAAATCTCTACCTCGTTATCAGCAGGTCTACAACATTTATAGTGTAGTAGTTACTCCCGGGGCATCTTCTGTCTATTCTTATGAAGCGGACGGAACGCATCCTTCCAGAGCGTTTAATAGTCCGAAGAATTATCGTTTTCCTATACCGGATTCAGAAGTTAAGAAAGCACCTTTGTTGAAGCAAAATCCAGGGTGGGAGTTAACGAATTCTGCAGCTGAATGATAATTTAAATCTAATATGTTATTAACTGAATAAATAGATATGAGGTATTTTAACCTATATTTCTTCTCCATGTTCTGCACGCTAATTTTAGCGTGCAGTAACAATGATGACCCTCCTTTATCAGAAAAACCGTCCTTGGAGAATCCTGTAGTTACGAACTTAACTGTTTCTTCTGCCGATTTAAGCGCAGTCATTTCTGGCTCACAAACAGATGTCATTAAACGTGGTTTTTGTTATAGCATAACCAAATTAACACCTACAACTGCTGATAATGTAAAGGAAGCTGTGGGTGATAAACTTGAGCTGACCTTATCGGCCTTGCAATCTGCTACAACCTATTATGTACGTGCTTATCTTCTGACTTCTGAAGGAACCATTTACTCTGCTGTAACTAGCTTTAAAACATTAGCAGAATATGAGGATCCTTTACTGGCTCAGTATCAACCACCTGTTTATTCAGATAATTATACCTCGATAGCTGCCTGGAGTCAGCGGGATCAGTGGAACTTGGCCAATGTACATGATCCAACTGTTTTTAAAGCTGATGATGGATATTATTACATGTATCAAACTGATGCTTCATATGGTAATGCGCATTCCGGCTATGGCCATTTTCATGGACGTAGATCTAAAGATTTGGTTAATTGGGAATATTTGGGAGCAACAATGCCTGAGAATCCTCCTAGTTGGGCCAAGGATAAATTAAATGAATATCGTTCGGAGATGGGGTTACCTCTTATTGATAATCCGCGTTATGGATATTGGGCTCCCGTGGCCAGAAAGGTAAGAACCGGATTGTATAGAATGTATTATTGTTTAGTGCCGGGACATTATATAAAAACGGGTAAGTATGATGATGTAACTAACTTTGATAATTCATGGACCGAACGTGCACTCATCGGTGTGATGGAGTGTTCGGATCCGGCTAGTAACCAATGGGTTGATAAAGGCTATGTAATTTGTTCTGCTTCCAATAAAGGTATAAATGAATGGACGCGCTCGAGTACAAATGATTGGGAAGCCTATTTTATGTGGAATGCGATAGATCCTTCGTATGTCATTACTCCGGAAGGAGAGCATTGGCTTGTTTATGGTTCCTGGCACAGTGGATTTACTGCTGTTCAACTTAATGCAGAAACTGGTAAACCATTGAATGAATTGGGTAAACCTTGGAGTATTAATGGTGATCATAGTTCTTACGGCGACTTGATAGCTCGTAGGGGATATGGAAGGTGGCAGGCTTCTGAAGCTCCCGAAATTATTTATAATTCTAAAACAGGTTATTATTATTTGTTTATGGCATATGATGAATTGTCCGTAGCATATAATACGCGTGTGGCTCGCTCAAAGAATATAAAAGGTCCTTATGTTGATATGGTTGGCAAGAATATAACAGAAAATGGGGGAGGAGATGCTTATCCTGTTGTGACGCATCCGTATAAATTTAATAATAGTTATGGTTGGGTGGGAATTTCTCATTGTGCTATTTTTAATGACGGACAAGATAATTGGTTTTATGCTTCACAAGGGCGCTTGCCTGCTAACATTACCGGAATTAATGCTAGTAATGCTGTTATGATGGGTCATGTGCGTAGCATAAGATGGACGGATGAAGGTTGGCCTTTGGTGATGCCTGAACGCTATGGAGCGGTTCCATCTGTTGCTATTAAGGAGGAAGAATTAGTCGGTGAGTGGGAACATATAAATATGGGATATAATTATCAGAAGCAATTTACGTCTGTTTCATTGAAACTTAATTCCAGTAATATTTCCGAAGGGGCCTTAACTGGTTCCTGGAACTTTGATGCTACCAAGCAAACTGTGACGGTTGGGGGTGTGAAATTGTATTTGCAACGAGAGGTTGACTGGGAAATTTCCCCACGTAAGTTGACCATCGTTTATGCTGGATATAGTTCCGATGGGAAAACTACTTATTGGGGAAAGAAGATTGTGAACTAAAGGAATCAAGTTATTGCTAGATAAAGGAACAATTTTATTTAGTCAGAGTATATTATATAAAAAGGGCTGCAACATGAAGTTACAGCCCTTTTTATATACTCAATTTTTTCCAATCGCTTTCTACAAAGGAATTTTATCTATTCGCTTTTGATGACGTCCTCCTTCAAATTCGGTGTGAAAGAACTCAGTCATTATTTTAGCAGCCTCTTCTTCCGACACAAATCGTCCGGGCATGACCAATACATTTGCGTTGTTGTGTTTGCGGGCGAGAGACGAAATCTCAGGAATCCAACAAAGTGCTGCCCGAATTCCCTGATGCTTGTTTAAAGTCATGTTGATGCCGTTGCCACTTCCGCAAATAGCAATACCCGGATAACATTCTCCTGCCTCTACAGATGAAGCAAGAGCATGTGCATAATCAGGATAATCACAACTCTCTGCAGTGTATGTGCCAAAGTCTTTGTATGGCCATCCTTGTTCTTCCAGCCATTTCTTTACGAATTGTTTCAATTCGTAGCCTGCGTGATCGGAACAGATTCCTATTGTTTTCATTCTAAAATATAAAGAAGCGGTTTGTACTATTTATGTTTTGCTGACTCATAACTTTAGGTGATTTTACTGATGGCAAATCACCTAAAGCATGAATCATACTTTTAAGCTAATAATGCTTTTACTTGGTTGTAAACGTTTTCAGCAGTGAAGCCCAGTTTCTCATCCAACACTTCGTAAGGAGCTGAGAAACCAAATGATTCAAGACCAAAAACTTTCCCATTTGCTCCTACTAATCCTTGAAGGTTAACAGGCAAACCAGCGGTTAATCCGAAGACCTTTGCATTGGCTGGTATAACAGTCTCTTGATACTCTTTATTCTGAGCACGGAATAAGCCTTCTGAAGGAGCCGATACAATGCTTAATTTGATTCCGTCTTTACGAAGTAATTCAGCACCTGCAACTAAAGTTGAAACCTCTGAACCGGAAGCTACTAATATAACATCGGGGTTAGAATCAGAACCGGCAATTACATATGCGCCTTTTGCAGTTTGTGCATAATCTGTTCCAGCCGGAAGATTGGCTATGTTTTGTCTTGAAAGAATAAGAGCTGTTGGAGTACTCGTATTTTCCATCGCTAATTTCCATGCCTGAGTGGTCTCTTCTGCATCAGCCGGACGTAAAACTAACATGGAGTTGTGTCCTTTGTGATTCTTAAGTTTCTCCATTAAGCGAATTTGTGCTTCTTGCTCAACGGGTTCGTGAGTAGGACCATCTTCACCTACACGGAACGCATCATGTGTCCAAATGAATTTAACCGGTTGCTCCATTAGTGCGGCCATACGTACTGCCGGTTTCATGTAGTCTGAGAATACAAAGAAAGTGGCACATGCAGGAATCACACCGCCATGAAGCGACATACCGATTGAAATACATGCCATGGTTAATTCAGATACACCTGCTTGTAAAAACGCACCACTGAAATCATCCTTAGTAAATGCATGAGTTTTTTTGAGGAAGCCATCAGTTTTGTCTGAGTTTGAAAGGTCAGCAGAGGCAACAATCATGTTCTCAACTTGTGTAGCAAGAGCAGCTAAAACGGTTGCAGAAGCAGCACGTGTAGCCGAACCTGCTTTCTGTGCAATGCCATTCCAATCAACAGCAGGAGTATTGCCTTGGAAGAATGTTTCCATTTTCAATGCCAGTTCCGGATTGGCTTTTGCCCAATTAGCTTTTACTGCGTATTTTTCAGCTACAATAGATTCTAATTCTTTTGCGCGTTTTGCATATAACTCGGCAACTTCAGGGAATATCACAAATGGATTTTCAGGATTTCCGCCCAAGTTGATAATTGTATTTTTATATGCGTCACCGCCCAGAGGAGCTCCATGAGTAGCACAGTTACTTTCAAAGCTTGAATTGTCTGCCTTGCGAGCACCCTTACCCATGATGGTTTTACCGATGATAAGTGTAGGTTGTTTTTCAGTTGCTTTGGCCTCTTTCAAAGCGGCGCGTATTGCATCGGGGTCATTACCGTTGATTGTGATGACTTTCCAATTCCACGCTTCATACTTCTTGGCAACATCCTCGCTGGTAACAGCATCCGTTTCGGTAGACAGCTGAATATCGTTTGAATCGTAGAACATAACTAAATTGTCGAGTCCTAAGTGTCCTGCAATACGTCCTGAACCTTGCGATATTTCTTCTTGAACACCACCGTCTGATATATAAGCGTAAATGGTTTGGTTCATAACTTCACCAAAACGAGCTTTTAAGAATTTAGCAGCAATGGCAGCTCCTACAGCAAAAGTATGTCCTTGACCTAATGGTCCTGATGTATTCTCAACACCACGCATTACATCTACTTCCGGATGGCCGGGAGTAGGACTTCCCCATTGACGAAATTGAGAAAGTTCATTCATGTTGTATTTACCGGTCAATGCTAACACAGAATATAACATTGGAGACATGTGACCTGGGTCAAGAAAGAAGCGGTCACGACCTTCCCATTTAGGGTTTTTGGGATCGAATACAAGAAACTCTGAGAAGAGTACGTTTACAAAATCAGCTCCTCCCATAGCACCACCCGGGTGACCTGAGTTTGCTTTCTCAACCATTGATGCAGCCAAGATACGAATATTGTCAGCCGCGCGATTCATTAGCTTATTATCATTCATAATATATAATCATTAAGTTTGTCTGCAAAGATAATACTTTATTGTAAGTTATCTTTCTGAAAAAACTATTTATTTTAGTGTCAGTGTAACAATTGATTTAGCAGGCAACTTAACCTTTAATAGGCTTTTTGTCATTTTTGCATCTTTAAAATCTTGCGGTTTTATAACATTTGGATTTTCAAATGAGTTATAGTCTGTAAGATTATTTGATGTTAGTATCTGCCCTGAGATATTGTTTACCTTAACCCCTGGTAATTCAATGCTTACCTCTTGATATTCATCTGCATCAACATTAGATAGTGAGATGTGTATGATACCGTTTTTGTCTTTTGAGGCAGTAGCGCTGATGAAAGGAACGGTTCTGTTGTCTCGAACATTGATTTTGTCGGAAATGAGATTCAGCGGAAGATAAGTTGCACCTTGATGTACTTTATACATGTTGAAAACATGGTAAGTCGGAGTGAGTATCATTTCTTTGCCTTTGGTCAAAATCATAGATTGTAGGACGTTTACTATTTGCGCTATATTAGCCATTTTTATACGATCCGTATATTTATGAAAAATATCAAGGGTTAACGAAGCGACAAATGCATCTCGCAATGTGTTTTGCTGATATAAATGCCCACGCGTTGTTCCAGGTTCTTCATCCCACCAAGTTCCCCATTCATCAACTAGTAAGCCGATATGTTTTTTAGGGTCATATTGATCCATGATAGCAATGTGCTTCTTTACTACATCCTCAATTTCCAAGCACTTACCCATTGTCCAATAGTAATCATCCTTGTTAAACTTGGTTGCAGCTCCTTTACTTCCGCTCCATCCGGTAACAGTGTAATAGTGTAAAGAGAGACCGTTCATGCGGTGACCTACGTTTTTCATTAACACTTCTGTCCAATTGTAATCGTAATCGCTGGCTCCACTAGCTATTTTATAAAGGCTATTGCCATCATAATTGCGACAGTAGGTAGAATAACGACGGTACAAATCAGCATAGTATTCAGGACGCATGCTTCCTCCGCATCCCCAACTTTCATTACCTACACCAAGGAATTTCACTTTCCATGCTTTGTCACGACCGTTTTTTCTTCTTAAATTAGCCATGGGAGAGTCGCCATCTGAAGTCATGTATTCAACCCATTTCGCTAATTCTTCAACACTTCCACTACCTACATTTCCACTTATGTATGGTTCACAATTTAGCATTTCACATAGGTTCAGGAATTCATGCGTGCCAAAACTATTATCTTCAATAGTGCCTCCCCAATTATTGTTGACCATTTTAGGACGATTTTCTTTGGGGCCAATGCCGTCCATCCAGTGATATTCATCGGCAAAACATCCACCCGGCCATCTTAAAACCGGAACTTGAAGATCTTTTAAGGCATTCAACACATCAGTGCGATAACCTTTTGTGTTAGGAATATCAGAGTTTTCACCGACCCATAGTCCTCCATAGATGCATGATCCCAGATGTTCTGCAAATTGCCCATAGATTTCTTTTGGAATAATTTCTTTTCCTTGATCTGCATAAATCTTAATACTAGCACTTTTTTGTGCAGAGAGTGACATAGAAGCCACAAGTAAAGCACTTGTTAGGATTTGTTTCTTCATGGTTTCTTTTATTATAAAGTTAAGTAATATTGTTTATTCATTGCTGTAGATTACGCAACCACCCAGATTCTCTAGTTCTATTTTCAATAAACCTTTTTTGTCTATTTTGGCAGTTTTGAATCCAACACTTCTATCTTTATTGTCAAACAGAACCGTGACTTCTTTTCCTGTAAGCCAAGGTAAAGAAAGTGTGTAGCTCTGTAAACTGTTGCTTGCATTAGTTGCTCCTATATACCATTTACTTCCAAATCGGCGAGCCATAACGCAATATTTCCCAGGATAGCCATCAATGAACCTGGTTTCATCCCAAGTGGTAGGTATCTTTTTCATGAAGTTAATCACGTATTCAGGCTGTTCTTGTATATTGTTAGGTGTAATGCCGAAATGTTGTACAGGAGATTGATATAGAATGGATGTTGCTAACTGAAAAGCATCGGTTGTTTTTCTTATAGTACCTTTATCTGCTTGTTTTGAGAAACGCTTATTAAAGAATACGGGTCCGAAGTCCATTGCTGAAACTGCATTCCGTGTAAAAGGTAACATAGTGCTTGTATAGGCTTCTTTGTTGGCAAAATCCTGGCTAAATACTAAATTTTCCGAAACCAAAGCAGCTTCACTTCCCATGTGATTAGGGTACATGCGTTCCCACCCGCGAGGAAGTGTGGTTCCATGGAACACAACAAATATTCCATATTGATTGGCATCAGTCAGTATATCTTCGTACAACTTCATTGTGGTTTGTTTATCTCCACCAAAGAAGTCAACTTTGATGCCCTTAACCCCCAATGATTTCATCCATGCCATTTCTTTCTGTCGGGCTGGAGCCGTATCCATTCTTTGTTTGGGACCTTGAGGAGCATCATTCCATGCACCATTTGAATTATACCATAATATTACATCTACCCCTTTTGATTGTGCATAGGCAATTAATGAAGGCATATTTTCATATCCAATTTGTTTATCCCACAGCGCATCAATTAATATATATTCATATCCCATCTCAGCAGCCAAATCAATAAAGATCTGCTGATCTTTGTAATTGCAACTCTCATCTTGCCACAAGATCCAGCTCCATGTACTGCGTCCTGGTTTGTAGGGTTGAGAAGCAGTATATACAGGTTTCATCCCGTTATATGCAGATGTCGTTTCAACAATTGGTTTCAAAGTCTCACCAACAGTAATTGTTTTCCATGAGGTGATTAGTGGTAAGTTTGATGTCACGGTATTATCACCCATGCCTCCATTTTCTTCTTTTTCAGGGAAAGCAATAGTGTATAAACCTTCTTGATTGCCTTCACTAAGGCGGGTACCGGCATATCTGCTAGTCACCCCTGTTTCAGAAAGTAACACCCAGCCAGTATTACCTAAATGGAATAAAGCAGGAAATGTGTATCCTAATCTATATTTTGATGGAGTACCAATGGGCTCTTCATTAGTGTACTCTTCTTCATAACTAGGCTTTGTTTTCATCCAGCCTTCTCCGGAAGGAGCTTGTGGAGTGATGAAAGTGGTAGTGTGTGCCGGGAAGTTAAATCCGGTCAATTCTCTTTTTATGGTGCAATGTGTCTGTTTAGGAGATGCAAGACGATATGCCAATGCTATATCATTATTACTTACCCTAAATAAAACTTGCAGTGTGTCTTTGTTTTTGTTTAGATATGAAACAGTCAATTCATTCGCTAAATAATGTATACGACTAGTTTTCCCATTAGGTAAATAATAATTTTCTTCTATTTGCTTTTTACTCTCTGATAGAAATGTTAATCCAGTTGAGAAATCACCAATAGTACTTTCCAGACCTAATGGAGACTCTTCAAGCATCGTTTTGTTCTTGTATGTTACAACGTAAGTTGTTTTTTCGCTCTCAGATTTTAAAATAACTTTCAGAAGACCATCGGGACTCTGTATGTCCTGTCCGTAAAGAAAGATAGGGGAGAGGCAAAGTGATAGTAATACTCTTTTGATTTTCATGGATATGTGTGTAACGGTTAACAATCAAATAATTAGGTAAACAAAGATGATGTGCCATATTCCATCCTTGTTTACCTATAATTATTATTTATGAAAACAGCTCTTTTTCAGTGAATGAGCCAAGTTTAATGTATTTGTCATAAACATCTTGATATGCAGCAGCATTTGCTTCGTTGGGTTTGTATTCAAATGCAAACCCAGATGACATAGCATGTTGTGCATCTTCAATTTTGGTATAAAGACCGGCTGCGGTAGCGGCAAACATGGCAGCTCCCAATGCACAAGCCTGATCTGTTTTACATACTTTGATTGGCATGTTAAGCACATCACTTAATGTTTGCATCACAAAAGATGATTTTAATGCAATTCCTCCAATACCAATTACATTGTCTATCTGTACGCCCTCATTCCTAAAACGATCAACAATTGCTTTAGAACCAAAAGCTGTTGCTTCAACCAAGGCACGGAAAATACGAGGTGCAGAACTTCCTAAAGTGAGTCCTGTGATAGTTCCTTTGAGCATTTGGTTAGCATCTGGAGTACGTCGTCCATTCATCCAATCAGTAGCAATGATTGTACTTTCACTTACTGGTACTTTTTCTGCCTCTTTCGTGAGAGCAGGTATTATTTGAGATGAAATTTCGTCGATCAACTTAGCCTTTGTTGTTTCATCGATCAGCGAGCTTTCAACTAAAATATTTTTAAGAGGGAATTCCAATACTTTTTTAAACCAAGCGTAGATATCTCCGAAGCCCGACTGACCAGCTTCCAGACCAACCATGCCCGGAATAACTGAGCCGTCAACCTGTCCACAAATACCTTTGATCAGCTTATCACCCATTTCTTCGTAAGAAGCTACCATGATGTCACATGTTGACGTTCCAATTACACGCACAAACGTGTGTGGAGTGATACCTGCGCCTACAGCACCCATGTGGCAGTCAAAGGCTCCACCGGCAACTACAACTTGGGTTGTTAAGCCCAAACGTTCAGCCCATTCTTGGCTTAAGTTACCTACAGGTTTATCGGCTGTTTCTGTTTTGTCAAACAAGCGTTCTCTGAATCCTCCTAAGAGTGGATCTAGTGTGGTCAAGAAATCTTCAGCAGGTAAGCCTCCCCATTTTTCGTGCCACATCGCCTTATGTCCACAAGCACAACGGCTACGAACAATATCGCTGCTTTTGTTAACACCAGTAATTAAGGCTGGTAACCATTCGCAATATTCTACAATAGAATATGCTTTGGCACGAACCTGTTCGTCTTGGCGCAATACATGAAGAGCTTTTGCCCAGAACCATTCAGAGGAATAAATTCCTCCTTCGTATGCAGTATAGTCAATGTCCCATTTTTTAGAAAGTTCATTGATTTCGGCAGCCTCTTTAATAGCCGTGTGGTCTTTCCACAAAACAAACATGGCGTTTGGGTTTTCTGCAAATTCAGGAAGAAGAGCCAATGGCGTACCCGTTGCGTCCGTGAAAGCAGGTGTGCTTCCTGTTGTATCAAAAGCGATACCGACTACCTTTTCAGCAGTACCGGTAGGACAAGCTGCAAGAGCTTCTTTCACAGTTCCTTCCAATACATCAATGTAATCTTGTGGATGTTGACGATATTGGTTGATGGCAGGGTTGCAGTACAACCCTTTTTGCCACCTAGGATAATATTTCACCGATGTTGCAAGCGTTTCGCCAGTCATTGCATTAACTACAATTGCTCTGGCCGAATCACTTCCATAATCAAGTCCGATAACAAATTTATCCGTGCTCATATTAACAAAGTGCTTTGTTTAACATATAATACACTTCATTCATTCTGAGTTCTTTCTTGAATTCACTGAGTGTAGTGGCATTATCGATTACTACCATTTCGATTCCCGCAATTTCTGCATAATCTTCTAAGTATTCAACTGTTAAATCGTATGAGAAACTGGTGTGGTGAGTACCACCTGCTAAAATCCAAGCAGCAGCACCTACTTCTAAGTTAGGCTCCGGAATCCATAATGAAGAGGCTACCGGAAGTTTAGGCAATTCTTTGCTCTTGATACAATTAACTTTATTTACTATAAGACGGAAACGATTACCCATATCAATAATTGTTGCAGCAACACCTGCTCCTTCTTTTGATGTAAATACTAAACGAGCCGGATCGTTTTTACCACCGATTCCAAGCGGGTGAACCTCGAGTTTGGGTTTATGTTCTGCGATAAGAGGACAAACCTCAAGCATGTGTGCTTGAAGAATAGTACTGTTTTCGCCATCGAAATTTAAAGTGTAATCTTCTAGGAAAGAACATCCTTTAGGCAATCCTTGTCCCATGAACCACATGGTGCGGTATAAAGCAGCAGTTTTCCAGTCTCCTTCTGCACCAAAGCCATAACCTTCGGCCATCAGACGTTGACATGCCAATCCTGGAAGCTGGTCAATTCCTGCTAAGTCGTCAAAGTTAGTAGTGAACGCTTTAGCACCCTTTGCTACAAGAAAACGACGAAGGGCTATTTCTGCTTTAGCTGCTTCCTTTACTTGGTGATTAAAGTGTTCATTTTTCTTTTGTTCGTCAGCTATCACGTATTCTTTTTCGTAAGTTGCAACGAGTTCCGCAACCTCTGCATCAGTTACTTCATTTAATAGAGCAACCAAATTGGCAATAGGATAGTAGTCAACGTGGTAGCCTAAACGCATTTCGGCCTCAACTTTGTCCCCGTCAGTTACAGCTACATTATTCATTTGGTCTCCAAAGCGTATAATGCGCATGTCTTGTGCATCAGCCCATCCGGCAGAAACACGCATCCATACTGCAATTTTTGCTTGTGCTTTTTCATCTTGCCAATGCCCAACAACTACTTTACGATTTTTACGCATACGAGTAACAATGTGCCCGAACTCGCGGTCACCATGTGCCGACTGGTTTAAGTTCATAAAGTCCATATCCATTGTTTCCCATGGAATTTCCTTGTTGAATTGAGTGTGGAAGTGTAGCAAAGGTTTTTTGAGCTCTTGTAAGCCGTGTATCCACATCTTTGCAGGTGAGAAAGTATGCATCCAAGTCATTACACCGATACATTTTTCATCATTATTTGCAGCTTTGAATGCGGCAGTAACCTCTTTTGCTGAGTTTACAGTTCCTTTGTATACGATTTTAACAGGAAGATTGCCCGATTCATTGAGCCCTTTTACTATTTCATTTGAATGTGCATCAACTGCGATAACTGCGTCACCTCCGTACAAAAGCTGTGCTCCTGTTACGAACCATACTTCATAATTTTCGAATGCCATAATTGTATTGTTATTAAGTGATTATTTATTTAATTATTTCTGTCCATAATAAGCATTAGGACCATGTTTCCTATTGAAATGTTTCTCAATAAGTAATGGATTCATAGTCAACTGAGGATTAACTGCAAATGATATACTTGCCATTTTGGCTACCTGTTCCATAACCACTGCGTTGTGAACAGCGTCATCTGCATTCTTTCCCCAAGAGAAAGGGCCATGATTTTTGACTAATACTCCCGGAGTATGTACCGGATTCATACCTTCGAATCGTTTGACGATTACATTACCTGTTTCCAATTCATAGGCACCTTTAACTTCTGCTTCAGTCATATCAGCCGTACATGGTATTGCGTCATGAAAATAATCTGCATGAGTAGTACCTATATTAGGTAAGTCAATTCCTGCCTGCGCCCATGCCGTTGCATATGTTGAGTGAGTGTGAACCACACCTGCTATTTCAGGAAAAGCTTTGTATAATACTAAGTGTGTAGCAGTATCTGAAGAAGGTTTCAATTTACCTTCAACAATATTTCCTTCCAAATCTACAACGACCATATCTTCTGCCTTCATCTCTTCATAAGAAACGCCACTTGGTTTAATAACCACCAGATTGGTTTCTCGGTCTATAGCTGACACATTTCCCCACGTGAATATAACCAAACCGTGCTTAACTAAATCGAGATTGGCACGGAACACTTTTTCTTTCAGAGTTTCTAACATAACCTTTTTATATTTTAAATTTAGGATCTTTTCGATAAGCTTTGCTATTAAATTTATATAGGTACGCTCCTCGTCTGGATCCTGATTTATCTATTTCGTCTGTTTTCTCTATAAAGTCCATTTCAGCAATACGTTTTCTGAAATTTCGTTTATCAAGTGATTCTCCATATATTGCTTCGTAAAGAGACTGTAGTTGACTTAAAGTGAATAGTTTGGATAATAAATTAAATCCAATAGGTTCAGTTGAAGCTTTACGTTGCAAAATATCCAAAGCAATTTCTACCATCTTAGTGTGATCGAAAACCAATGGTGGCAGATCTTTAAATTTTATCCAATGAGCATTGTGCTTTTTGGCTAGCTCCGGATCGTAATGATCAATGTTCATTAGTGCATAATAAGCAGCTGATAGAACCCGTTCACCAGGATCGCGCTCAATTTCACCGAAGAAACCTACTTGATCCATATATACTTTTTCGAGGCCGGTTAACTCATAAAGAACACGTTTAGCCGCTTGGTCCAAACTTTCATCTTTTTGTAAAAAGCCCCCCATTAGTGACCATTCTCCTTTTGCCGGCTCGAAATTTCTTTTTAGCAGCAGCAGATGCAGTTCACTTTGGTAGAAACCGAAAATGATGCAGTCTACTGCTACGTAAAACTTATCTTTACTAGAATAAAATGAACTCATCTTAATTACCAGAACATCACATACAAGATTGTGTAAATTGCACAAATTCCGATTGCGCCAATTGCAAACCCTTTGTTGGTTTTGAATAATTCTAAGTTTATAACTAATGATTTCGGATCCTTAACTACGTCTTTAGAATTCGAGTATAAGAACAATGAGATAGATGATATTAATGCTCCGAAGAAGAATAATGCTTCAAAACCAATATTCTCCAGATAGAGAACTGTTGCATTGCTACTTCCGCTTACATACATGATTTTTTGTATCGCTGCTGAAACAAGGCAAGTCAATGCAATGACAAACGTAAATCTAGCCCATTTCAACATTTTCTTTCTGTCTTCTTCAACGGGTAATTCTACATTCACCTTCTTGTTGTCCATGTACGTCAAAGCAACGAAAATCAAGAATAGTACGATAAATATGTATCCCATACGGAATTGAAATGGCATATCTGGAAATGCTACCTTGAAGAGAATCCCCATTGGGATGGTAAGGATTGAAGTCCAAACCGCAGCATTTGAGGAAGCTCTTTTCCAAAGTAATCCAAGACCGAATACTACAATTATACCCGGATAGATAAATCCTGAATACTCCTGTATATACTGAAATGCTTGATCCAAACCACCTAGTAATGGTTGTACGGCAACAGCAGCAATTACTAAAGAAGCTAACGCTGTTATACGTCCGATTTTCACTAATTGGTGTTCAGAAGCTTTTTTATTGATGTGTTGCTTGTAGATGTCCATTGTAAAAATGGTAGAGGTTGAGTTGAACATGGAAGCAAGCGATGAAATAATTGCGGCTGCCAATGCTGCAAATGATAACCCTTTAATTCCAACAGGAGCAAAGTTTCTAATTAACCAAGGATATGCATCATCTGAAACATTGATGTTACCGTGAACATTGAAATAACCTTCCTGAATACCTGGGATGTCCTGAGGATAGGTATACATCACGTATGCTGTGATACCTGGAATTACAACGATAAAAGGAATAAGTATTTTCAGGAAACCTGCAAAAATAAGTCCTTTTTTTGCCTCATCAAGACTCTTTGCTGCTAAACCTTTCTGAATGATATATTGGTTGAAGCCCCAATAACCTAAGTTAGTTAACCATACACCACCTACTACTGCTGCTATTCCTGGTAGATCTTTAAAGGCATCGGGAGAAAGTGCTCTGTCTACTACCAAATTAAAGTGAGTATCTTCCGGAAGCGATTTCAATTTATCGAAGATAATCACAAATCCATCCCATGCGCCACCGTTAGCTCCAGATACAGCTTCAAGTGCAAAGTATGCTGTAATTAATCCACCACCAACAAGGAAAACTACCTGAAGCACATCGGTCCAAGCTACTGCGGCCAAACCACCATAAATTGAATATACACCGGCTATTACAAAAAGGAATATGATGATGTACATACGGTACATTGGGTCAATACCCAATATCTGTTCAATGGCAATTGTTCCTAACCAAGCTACTGAAGTGAGGTTCACAAAAACATAAAGTAGTAACCAAAAAATAGAGAATGCCAATCCTACACCACCGTTATATCGTTCTCTGAGGAACTGGGGAATAGTGTATATTTTCTGGGTAATCATAATAGGTAATAAGAATTTGCCCACCACGATTAACGCAAGCGCTGCCATAAGTTCGTATGCTGCGACGCACAATCCGATTTTGTAACCGGAACCTGACATGCCGATAAATTGTTCGGCAGAGATATTGGCAGCAATAAGCGAAGCTCCTACAGCCCACCAAGTAAGCGTATTACCTGCCAAGAAGTAATCATTTGCATTTTTTTCCTGACCTTTTTTGTTGCGGGAAAGGAAAAGCCCTAAACAAACGAGGAGTATTATATACGCCCCGAATATAACAAAGTCAATTGTTTGAAAACCTGAACTATTCATTTGCTAATGATGTGATTATGTTGGTATTAAAAATTATTTGTTTACTGTAAATTTGAAAATACAGTGACTGCGATAAGTTTTGCCTGGCTCTAAAAGAACGGAGGGCCATTCTGGTTTATTGGGACTGTCGGGGTAGTGCTGAGTCTCCAAGCAGATAGCTGCTCGCTGATTGTATACAATACTTTTTTTGCCTTTCACTGTTCCATCTAAAAAGTTTCCTGAATAAACTTGAATTCCCGGTTCATCTGTATACACCTCAAGTGTTATTCCTGAAACAGGAGATGTTAATCGTGCTGCCACTTGTTTGATATCACCGTTTGTGTTTAACACCCAGTTATGATCATATCCATTTCCGTTTTTAAGCTGGTCGTACTCGTATTTGTCGATATCTTGTCCAACAGTTTTAGCTACAGTAAAATCCATTGGAGTTCCTTTTACATCCAAAATTTCACCTGTTGTCATGAATGTGCTGTCAACAGGAGTGAATTTGTCGGCGTTGACATACAATAAATGATCGGTAATTGGTGTTTGAGCATCACCCGATAGATTGAAATAAGAGTGGTTTGTCATGTTAATAACCGTTTTCTTATCGGTTGTAGCTTCGTAGCTGATATCTATAGAATTGTCATCTGTTAATGTATAAGTAACTTTGGCAGTTACATTTCCGGGGAAATTTTCGTCGCCATCTGGTGATTGGCGAACCAATTCTAATTTTGTGCCGTCAATCTGTTTAGCCTCGTATACTTGATATTGCCATCCTTTGGGACCGCCGTGCAAACAATGTCCGAAGTTGTTTTGAGGCAATTGAATGGTATCTCCGTCAATAACAATTTTACCATCTTTTATGCGATTTGCATATCGACCGATTGACGCACCAAAATCACTGGGTATATTTACGTAATCGGCAATGCTGTCAAATCCGAGTACTACATCCTTCATATTACCATTTTTATCAGGTACCATAACAGATACGATACGTCCGCCGAAGTTAGTGATGCAAACTTCCATGCCGTTTTTATTCTTTAGCGTGTAAAGGTTAACGGAATGATCATTCACTTTTGTTTCAAAAGCTTTGGGGTCAAGTCCTGAAAGAGTCGTTTCACTCTTCGGCTGATTACTGCAAGATGAAATCATCAATGCGGCAATTCCCATTAAAATTAAATTCTTTTTCATGTTTTTCGTATTGGTACTTAGTTCGTAAATAAGTTAATGATTTTATTTGGGTGTAAAAGTAACACTTATTATTAAGATGAAACGTTCTATTTATATGTTATGCAACATGAAAGTCTCAAAAGTTATTATTATTCATCCATTAAACTACTTGGCAGGACGTTGAAATGCTTAGTAAAGCAACGGGTAAAATATTTAGGGTCATTGAATCCTACTTCATACGCTATTTCGGAGATATTCATATTTTTGGTTTTCTTGTTTTTAAGAATAAGTTCATAAGCAATATTTAATCGATAATTCCTGAGAAATTGTCCCGCTGGTTGTCCAACTAGACTTTGCATTTTTTTGTTGAAAAGACTTTTACTTATTCCCATAGCTTCAACTAAGTCGCTTATCTCATAATATGAATTCTTGTAATTGGCTTTGACAATCTCCATCACTTTGTCGATAAACTTCTTATCGCTTGATTCTTCTTCAATCTGAAGTTCTTCTATCTCCATTTTTGCAGAGAACTGTTGCTGGTATCTTTTCCTGTTTTCCAATATATTCTGAATACGGGTCAAAAGCATTTCTTCGTCAAAGGGCTTAAGTAGATATTCGTCGACTCCAATTTTGTAACTTTGAAGTTTAGCTTCACTAGATGTTTTTGCAGTCAGCATTAAGAATGGTATATGCGAAATATTGAAGTTTTCTTTTACCTTTTTTGAAAATTCAAGGCCGTCCATGACCGGCATCATTAAATCACTGATAATAAAATCAACGTTATATTCGCTTAATTTAGTTAATGCAACCGCTCCATTTTCAGCTTCTATAACATGATAGGTTTCTTCAAGGATAGAACGTATATATGCCCTCATATCATTGTTATCTTCAACAACTAAAATGGTCGTTTTAAGCGTTTTACGTTTATCCCTTAAACTTTCGGAACTTTCAGTGACAAGCTGTAGTTGGTTATGGAGAGTTGATACGGCGTTTTCCTGTTGGTTTTCTCTAATTAATGGAATGGTCATTCTGAAAGTACTTCCACCTGCGCGGTTGTTTTTCGCAGATATAGAACCATTGTTGAGTTGAATAATGCGTTTACATAGATACAAGCCAATGCCAGTTCCACTTTGTCCATATACAGGGTATTTAACGTGCGACCTTGACTGATAGAACCGGTTGAATATCTTATCAACGTCTTCATTAGCAATTCCTGTTCCGTTATCTTTTATGGCAATATATAAAACTTCCTCTCCGCTCTTTTGTATAGAAGCTACATATATTATGATGTTTCCGTTATTAGGAGTAAATTTAATAGCATTGGATAGTAAATTGGCAATTACTTTATGCATAGCGTCCTCATCAAAAAGGAAAAGAGGATTATTTAAGTGACACAGCCGGCTGATTGTGATGTTTCTTTCTTTTGCAAAAATTTCAAAAGGAGCAATGATTGAATGAATAAACTCAAGAAAATTACCTTTGCTTCGAACGATTTCCAATTTACCTGATTCTACTTTTCGGAAATCCATTAACTGATTAACAAGCGAAAGCAGGTATTTTGAATTGCGTTCTACAAAATTAAGCTGCTCAATCACTTGAGGATTGGAACTTAATTTTAATGCGCGTTCAATAGGGCCAATAATCAATGTGATGGGAGTTCGGAATTCATGAGTGATGTTGGTGAAAAACGATAATTTGTCGAGTGTAAGCTCCTGAACCTTCTTAGACATCCGGAGTAATTGTGTTTTTTGCTTGGTGATTTTTTCATTTTGCTGTATCAGCAAATTGTTTTGTCGAGATAACTCGGCTGTCTGTATTTCCAGAACTTCTTTTTGACTCTCAAGTTCCCGGGTGCGTTGTTCTACTTTTCTATGCAGAATCTCTTTTTGACGTTTCAATGTTCTGATTCTCCACAAATAAAATTGATAGACAGCTGTACCAATGAAGAGTACGACCAAAAATATAAACCAAGTTGTTTTGTAGAAATAAGGCTTAATAATTATTGTGAGTTCGCTTACGGGAGCGTTCGTCATGTTTTTGTCAGACGAATACATGACCTGTAACGTATAGGTTCCCGGTTGCAGGTTTGTATAACTGGCAAATCGTCTGTCGGCCGATACTTCCACCCAGTCTTCATCAAAACCCAGCAAACGATAACTGTATACGGCCGTAGCTTGCTGGTCAAAGTTAAGCGACGAAAATTCGATGGAAAACGATTTTTCTTTTTCATGAATGCGTATTTCTTTGCAGAGTGAGACGTCCTGATCGAGATAATCACTGCCGGGTATAACCTCTTCGTTTCCTACTTTCAGCTTGGTAAAAATAACATTTGCAAGTGATGATTTACTTTCGGAATGATTCGGACTGATTACGCTTAGTCCGTTGAGACTACCAAAGTACAGATCTCCTGTTTTTGATTTACAGTATGCATTCCAATAAAACTGATCACATATCAGTCCATCTTGCGAATTGTAGTTTATGAAATGTTCGTTAGCCGGATTGAAACAAGATAAACCGTTGTTACTGCTTATCCAGAGCCATCCGTAATTGTCTTCCAGAATCCCTCTGATGCTGTTGTTGACCAATCCCTCAGAAGTGGTGAATGCTTTAAACTTATACTGCCCTCTGATACTTGTTTTTTGTGCTTTATAAAAGCCATATCCATTGCTTCCTATCCACATTGTGCCATCTTTGGCCAGATAGAAACAGGTAATCTTTTCGTTTAAACCTGATGCCGGATCGTCTAACTTATAAGTGATATGTTTGTACTTAAAGAAACCATTTTCGCGTTTGTTCAGGTCAACAATATACAGCCCTTCCAAACAACCAATCCATAATTGATTTTCTTTATCGATAATAGCCCCGATGCATCCGTGAATTTTTTCTCCGGCCTGGTCTTTGAAAGGGGATTTGAAGGTTTCTGAATTTAAATCATAGTAATACAGTCCGTGATTGGAACCTATCCACATTAAGTTATTACGAGTATCATAACAAAGCGAGCCTATAAAATTGATAGGGAAATTAGGATGTGTATCACTGTTTATGTATTGAATAACGGGTCTGTTGGTATTGTTGATATCCAATAAATTGATGCCTAATCCCCAGGTACCTACCCACAGTCTATTTTGATTATCAGCAGCAATAGCACTTACAGAATTATGACTTAACCGGTAGGAAGATTCGGCTGTATAATGATGAAAACGATTCTCCCCTTTACTTTTTCTATTGAGTCCTCCTTCAACCGTTCCAACCCAAAGAGTACCCTTCTTGTCCTCGTAAATGGCATTGACCGGGTTTCTTGATATACTGTTCAGGTCATCTTTATCGTACACATAATTGCGAAGACTAAGTCTTCTGGGTGTTAGCTTATTCAATCCACCTGTTTCCGTGCCAAACCATACAATGTTTTTGTCAACAAACACACAGTTTACAAAATTACTGTTCATCCGAGTTGTGTTATCATTGTTTTCCTGATTGAGATGTTCGAACGTATCAGTGATCGGATTGTATATATTGGCCCCTCTTAGAGTGGTTACAATGAGTTGTTTGTCGGTTGTTACAGCTATGTCCGAAATATAATTCTGAGAAATAGAGTAGGTGTTTGTGCTACTATAAGTATAATGCTTCACCATGTTGCCCGTTTTGTTATATCTGTACAGCCCCTTATCACTTCCTATCCACACCTCATTTTCCTTTAACTTGAAGACAGATATAAATGTACCTTTGTCGAAGATCAGTTTAGGCGAAACCAGTTGCGGAACAATTACGCTGTTATGTGCAGTGAGTTTACAAACTTTATTCTCTAGTCCTACCCATATACTGCCGTCTTCGTCAACGTCACAAAGAGCTATTGAAGGAATGGGTTGAACATTTAGTTTGAGCTTTGCAATCTCTTTTACAGAGCTGTCTGTCTGGAAAGATATTTTATAAATATAATCGGTGCAACACAGCCAAATAGCGTTTTGACTGTCTTTATAAACCTTTATGCTGGGCTTTTTAAGTATCTCGTTTATCAACCCTTTTTCATCAGTAGGAATAATCAGATTGCGCGAAGCCAAGTCAAGAACACTTGTTCCCCCTTCAGATACAATCCACAAACGTTTGTGAGCATCTTCACATACATTTTGAATGAAGTTACTCCTTAATTTCCCCTTGGTGTTTGATGTGTTGAAATTGACAAATTCGTATCCATCGTACCGGGCCAGTCCGCCTCCTGCAGTAGATATCCATAGGAATCCCTGACTATCCTTATATATATCGTCTACAAAGTTGTGCGGTAATCCGTTTTGCATGGTGAGGTAGCTGATGTTATATCGCAACAAAGAGTTGCTTTGCGCCGTTACATGGCAGACGCAAGCAAACAAAAACATACCCCAAAGAATGTAGTGCTTCTTCATAGTTCCCTTATATATTACAGAGCAAAGTTATTAGAAACTCTTTCATTATCAAAAGAGCAAGTGTCTTTTTGCTTCACAATGGAATATTGTCCACCATTAATATTCTTTAGTCCACCTTGCCCCACCTCAGTAAGCCTATTTTTGCATAAAACTTTAGTGATCAAATAAAAAGATATTATGCAAACACGTAATTCGTTTGGCGTTATTCTTCTGCTTGTTTGGGTTTGTTCCTGCACAAAACCTGGAATATACGCACCGGTGTCGCTCCCTAATCCGTGGCAAGACAACTACTTATCAGTGTCGGGTATGGAAAATTATCGTTCATGGGGAACGTACAATGTACACGATCCTGCCTGCAAAAAGTTTGGCGATACTTACTACATGTATTCTACCGATGCTATTTTTGCTGAGAACAAGGAAGTAGCTAAACAGAAGAATGTTCCTTTGGGATATATTCAAGTCCGTAAATCTAAAGACATGGTAAATTGGGATTTGGTAGGTTGGGCTTTCCCTGAAATACCTTCAGAAGCCGTTAACTGGGTACGCACCCATGCAGAAGGTCAGGGAGCCACTAATATCTGGGCGCCTTATATCATAAAACATAATGATGTGTACAGGCTATATTATTGTGTATCGGCTTTTGGTAAAAAGACATCATATATAGGTTTGGCAGAGTCTGCTTCACCCGAAGGCCCTTGGATACAGAAAGGATGTGTCGTGAAAACGGATAAGCAGACACCGATGAACGCCATTGATCCCAGCGTGATTGAAGATCCTCAAACGGGTAGGTGGTGGATGCATTACGGCTCCTATTTTGGTGGTTTGTTTTGTGTTGAGTTGAATCCCGCTACAGGACTTACCCGGCAAAAAAATGACTACGGTCATCTCATTGCTCGAAGAGCCAACTACAAAAAAGACAATCTGGAAGCACCCGAGATTATTTATAATCCGGAATTGAAGAAATACTTCCTTTTCGTTTCTTATGATCCGCTGATGACAACCTATAATGTTCGCGTGGGGCGTGCCGACAAGCCCGAAGGTCCGTTTCTGGACTATGCCGGACACGACCTAAAGGATACCACCAATAACTTTCCCATCCTGACGGCACCTTATGCTTTTGAAGGTCATCCCGGTTGGGCAGGTACGGCACACTGTGGTGTGTGGCGCGAGGAAAACGGTCGTTATTATATGTTCCACCAAGGTCGGCTATCGCCCGAAAACCAGTTAATGGTGCTACATACACGGGAAATCTTTTTCAATGCCGAAGGCTGGCCGGTGGTGTCGCCCGAGCGTTACGCAGGAACAAAGTCTCGGCGTTTTACTGTAAAAGATATGTTGGGAGAGTGGGAAATTATGCGTGTGATTGAGCCGTTGCACGAACGTCAACTGGAAGCCGGACAAGTTTTGTGGGGTGAAGGACAGTTGGTTGATGATGAAATAAACAGATCTTCCGTTTATCATTTTGAAAAAGACAAAACGCTGAGAGAAGGAGGTCGTTGGTCGTTTTATGCTGATAAACAGCTGTTGGACTTGACTATAAAAGGAGAAAGTATCAGAAATCTCATTATCTTTGCCGGACACGACTGGGAAAGACAAACGGAAACAATTCTCTTTACCGGACTGGATCAACGCGGCCGTTCGGTATGGGGAAAACGAATAAGATAATTGCATTTATTTAATATATACATAAATTATAAACCATGAGTAAACACAGGACTTTTTTAGCCGCTTTGGCATTATCGGCCGGTTTGGGTATGAATGCTCAAACCAATGAACTAGTCATTCAGACTAAGAAGTTGGGCGCTGAGATTCAGCCAACCATGTACGGACTCTTCTTTGAAGATATTAATTACGGGGCCGATGGAGGTCTTTATGCAGAGCTTGTTAAAAACCGCTCTTTTGAATTTCCTCAAAATCTGATGGGTTGGAAGACCTTTGGTCATGTAACATTAAAAGACGACGGACCGTTTGAACGTAATCCGCACTATGTGCGTTTGGCTTATCCGGGGCACGACCATAAACGTACCGGATTGGAAAACGAAGGTTTCTTTGGAATCGGCGTGAAGGCTGGTGAAGAATATCGTTTCAGCGTGTGGGCCCGTTTGCCCGAAGGCGCTTCTTCCGAAAAAATCAGAATAGAAATGGTGAAACCCAATACAAATGCCGAAAGACATGCGTTTGCCTCTGAGGAACTAACGATTGATTCAAAAGAATGGAAGAAATACCAGGTCATTTTAAAACCTACGCAAACGGAAGATAAATCTACTTTGCGTATCTTCTTAGCATCCAAGGGAACGATTGATCTGGAACATGTGTCTCTTTTTCCGGTTGATACATGGAAAGGACACGAAAATGGCTTGAGAAAAGACTTGGCGCAAGCCTTGTATGACATCAAGCCCGGTGTATTTCGTTTTCCCGGCGGATGTATTGTTGAAGGTACCGATTTGAACACGCGTTACGATTGGAAGAAAACTGTTGGTCCGGTTGAAAACCGTCCGTTAAACGAGAATCGCTGGCATTACACATTTCAACATCGTTTCTTTCCCGATTATTATCAGAGCTACGGAATGGGCTTTTACGAATTCTTCCTGCTATCTGAAGAAATTGGTTCGGAACCGTTACCCGTATTGAGTTGCGGATTAGCGTGTCAGTTCCAGAATAGTGATCCGCATGCTCATGTAGCTGTGTGCGATTTAGATAGTTACATTCAGGACGCACTCGACCTTATTGAATTTGCCAACGGAGCAGTTACCACTAAATGGGGTAAAGTTCGTGCAGATATGGGACATCCGGCACCGTTTAACCTCAAATTTATTGGTATTGGTAACGAACAGTGGGGATCTGAATATCCCGAACGTTTGGAACCATTTATGAAAGCAATCAGAAAGGCCCATCCTGAAATTAAGATTATTGGAAGCTCGGGCCCCGATTCCGAAGGAAAACAGTTTGAATATTTATGGCCGGAAATGAAACGCCTGAAAGCCGACCTGGTGGATGAGCATTTCTATCGTCCGGAAAGTTGGTTCCTGAGTCAGGGAGCCCGTTACGATAACTACGACCGTAAAGGTCCGAAAGTTTTTGCCGGAGAATACGCTTGTCACGGTAAAGGAAAGAAATGGAATCATTTCAATGCATCCTTGCTCGAAGCTGCCTTCATGACAGGTTTGGAACGCAATGCTGACATCGTTCACATGGCGACCTATGCGCCTTTGTTTGCGCATGTAGAAGGATGGCAATGGCGTCCCGACATGATTTGGTTTGATAACCTCAAATCAGTTCGCAGCGTTAGCTATTACGTACAACAACTTTATGCGCACAACAAAGGAACCAATGTAGTGCCGCTAACAATGAATAATAAACCGGTGACCGGTGCCGAAGGCCAAAAAGGATTGTTTGCCAGTGCCGTGTGGGACAAAGACAGTCAGTCGTACATTGTAAAGGTCGTAAATACGTCGGATGAGGCACAGCCGCTTTCGCTGACTTTTGCCGGAATGAAAAAGAAAGAAGTACTTTCAAAAGGAGTATGCATCAAGTTGCAATCTACAGATCCCGACAAAGACAATACATTAGATAATCCTCAAGCTATTGTGCCCGTGCAAACTGAGGTATCGGCAATGGGTAATGCTTTTGATACGCAAATTGAGCCCAAAACATTTGCTATATACAAATTTGTTAAAACCACGAAATAATGAATAGATTGAGATTCATGGGTAAATTGGGTTTGTTAATCCTTGCACTGGCAGCTCCTTTGGGGCTGTCAGCACAAGGTGATACTACATTTGTAGCCCAAGGAAACCCACTGTTCAAATACAAATATACAGCCGATCCGGGTGCGTTAGTACACGGTGATAAGGTTTACATTTATGCCGGACACGATGAATGCCCGGCTCCGCAAGAGCGCTATGTGATGAATGAATGGTGCGTTTTCTCATCTTCCGACCTCAAAACCTGGACCGAACATCCCGTGCCTCTTAAAGCCAAAGATTTCGCTTGGGCTAAAGGAGATGCCTGGGCTAGTCAGGTTATTGAACGCAACGGTAAGTTTTACTGGTATGTCACCGTGGAACATAAAGACATTCATGGAAAGTCAATAGGTGTGGCCGTATCCGACTCGCCAACAGGACCCTTTAAAGATGCCAGAGGTTCCGCTTTGATAACGAATGATATGACCACGCAATACACCCCAATTAGCTGGGATGATATTGATCCTACAGTGATTGTTGATGTTGACGGTCAGGCCTATCTTTTTTGGGGCAACACCCAATGCTATTATGCCAAACTGAAAAAGAATATGATTGAACTCGATGGCCCTATTATGCCGGTTACTCTTCCGCGCTTTACAGAAGCGCCGTGGATTCACAAAAGAGGAGAGTGGTATTACCTTTCTTATGCTTCAGAGTTTCCTGAGAAAATATGCTATGCGATGAGCAAAAACATCAACGGTCCGTGGGAATATAAAGGTATTCTGAATGAAATAGCGGGTAATTCAAACACCAATCATCAGGCTATTATTGAGTTCAAAGGCAATTGGTATTTTGTGTATCACAACGGAGGAATTAATACGCAAGGAGGTAGTTTTCGCCGTTCGGTATGCATAGATCGCCTGTATTACAATGCCGATGGCACCATAAAACGGATTCAAATGACCACGGAAGGGGTTCAATAAACCTTCTGCTATTATACTTTTCGCACATAAAATGGTTCTTCGTCACTTTAGGTGCAGTTTCGATTCATATAATACTTTAATTCTGAGCAGGCTTATGCCTGCTCTATTATACATTTGCCTTTTTATTCCTTTTATTTTATTCACGGTCCCCTCTGCCCCGTCCATTGCTTAATGGAATGTCTATGGCTGCCTGTTCTCCAAATCATTCGCCTGACCTTTTCCGTTTATGATGTTTCTGAACTCTCTACATAAATCACCTACTGCCTTGATCTCAATGGATGGTTGATCTTCTTGTCTGAGTGTATTGCTGCCGTCATTTTTCGCCCCGGAGTAGTCCCGAGATTTTCTGATTTGGAGGTTATAGCACTGAATATGATATCAGAAGCAAGGGGTATTGACAGCGAATCATTCTTCTTTTCCCAGCAACAGGAATACAAAGAATAGATAGAACTAATTTTACAAATACACCCCTTTATATCCCGAATCAGACGAATCTTGTCAAGAGCAGTTTTATATATTATTAACGAGTAAACCGGAAAGCAACAAAGATCGGCAAGACTTTGGTAAAACATAACCAACTTTTTGAAAAACATAACCGACTTTTTCAAAAAGATAACGAGCAATTTTAAATCATAAACCGTCTTTTGGTTCGGAAGAAACCGTCTCTTCGCCATCAGACGGTTTCTTATTGACCTTTTGCTACCGTGCAAACCGACGCGAGGCACCGTGTGAATGCAATCATAAACCGCTAAGACATAAAAAAAGGCAAGAGTACGAACTCCTGCCTTTGCGCCTATAATAATTTGAATATACTATAAGATTATAAGTACAAAGATAATACATTATACTGTCAATTCCAAATCCTTGTGGTTCTTTTATCAGGTTATTATTAGGGCACAAACCGTGGTGTTTCGAATGTAACGGAAACAGCCAATCCGCAAAATAAATACATAAAGGGACCAACGAAAACACTCATATACAAAAAATAAACAGCTGTATTCTTGTAAGGAAACATCGCCAAAAAAGTTGGTGATACTTGGTGATACTTGGTGAGGCTTTTTTTTAGGCAAGTATCACCCAGAATGTTCTGATTATCAATCTGTTACAAAGTTGGTGATACTTGGTGATACTTTATTTCATACTTTTTATGAGGAAATAATGCTATATTGCCAGAAGAACCTGAATTCAAGTTGCAAATGCGACAGTGATTATTATCTTATGTTAAATTCCTT
>ERZ894229.154-NODE-154-length-71878-cov-13.4976_pt1 | contig 71878 bp, 70 predicted proteins | sample MGYA00380295_ERZ894229 | MGnify/ENA primary metagenome ERZ894229 (study PRJEB32331, sample SAMN06328479) | human gut metagenome | biome: human gut microbiome; feature: stool | host: Homo sapiens | collected 2014-09-17 ... | reverse complement strand
TCCGAACACAGAAGTTAAGCTCACCAGTGTCGAAAATACTTGGCGGGTGACTGCCCGGGAAAATAGAGCGGTGCCAACACAAAAGAAAAATCACTCAAAAGAGTGGTTTTTCTTCATATAGTCAGTGCTAATGGCGATGAGGATCCACCTGTTCCCATTCCGAACACAGAAGTTAAGCTCATCAGTGTCGAAAATACTTGGCGGGTGACTGCCCGGGAAGATAGAGCGGTGCTGACATTCCTCCTTAGCTCAGTCGGTAGAGCATGCGGCTGTTAACCGCAGGGTCGTCTGTTCGAGCCAGACAGGGGGAGCCAAAGACATCCATACAATCGTGTGGATGTCTTTTTTTGTTGATAAAAAGTTAAAAGCAGGAAGACTATTCCTTGAAAAAAGGAAGTCTTCCTGCTTTTTCTTTATTCAAATTCGTAATAGTCTTTTTTATCAAATAAATGAAAAGAGATTTGTACCAAAGAAAAACCTTCTTTTAAGAAAAGTTCGGAAAGTTCTTTAGCGACATGGTCCTGAACAGCTTGCGGACGTTCATACCACCAAATTTGGATGATAGGATATTGTTCAGTTAAGCCTTCTTTGGTAAAGAATTTGGATTCGCAAAGTTCTACAGTAACCCAATCTTCCGGACATTCCACCAAACGGGAAACGGTTTCAATCATCGGGGAAGCGAGTTTTTCCATGCGGGAGGCAGAAACACCTTTTACAATAATCTGTGGCATAATCAGATTCCTTTCTGTTTTATATTAGATGGCATAGATTGGACAGGTGTGTGTGGTGCAAAATGTAATGTCAGGAAAAATTCCTGCAAGCTTTTCTTTCAGCGTTTCGATCACAATGTCTTCCGTGTCAAAATGTCCTGCATCAAAGATGCTGATACCGGCAGCAGCAGCATTTAAATATTCGTGTTGTTTTACTTCCGAGGTGAGCAACGCATCTGCGCCGACAGCAAGGGCACTTTCCAGACAATCTGCGCCGGAACCAGAGCAAAGAGCAACTTTTTGAATTTTGTTACCTGCATCAGCAAATTTTACGCTGCGGGCATGGAGCGACTCTTTGACCAGAGCAGCGAATTCAGATGCTGAGATAGAATTTGAAAGAGTTCCGATACGGCCCAGATAACTTTGTGCAGCAGGGTCCAGTAATTCCAGTCCGGAAATATTTTGCAGTCCAACTGCCTGTGCCAGAACATCGTTGACTCCGCCCTCTGCAATATCCAAGTTGGTGTGTGCACTGATGACAGCGATTTGGCTGCGAATCAGATGATAAACAACGCTGTCCTCATTGACACGTTTGATTGGATGAAAAATAACCGGATGATGGGTGATAATCAGTTGGGTACCGATTTCTTTTGCGTAATTCACTACATCCATGGTGCAGTCAAGGGCAAGCAGTACTTTGGATACCGGTTGGTGGCGATCACCGACTAAAATGCCAGTATTATCAAAGTCCATACTGAGGGAAAACGGGGCAAACTGGTCAATGGCAGAATAAAGATCAAAAACGGTAGACATAATATTCCTCCATCCGAAAGGTAAAATCGGGTTAGTTGTTGAGTAAATTGTCAGTGATAGTTAAAATTTGTTGATAGACGGTCAAAAGTTGTGTAGCTTCTTCAGCGTTTCCGCGATGAGAGAGACCTTCTGCAATGTCCTTTATAAATCCGGCAGTACGCAGCAATTTTTCTTTTGATTCAGCGGTGTGCTGTTCCGGCAGCATGCCGCAATAGCTTTCCAGCAGGGAGAGCTTTCGGCATTCTCCGGTATATTCTGCAGCAAAAACAACATAGGTGTATCGTCCAGAACGAAGAGCCTGTTCATAAAAAATAGGAAAGCCATTTTCGAATAAAAAAGAGCGGAGAATATGTTCCCGTGACTGCGGCTGAAGGATTAAACGAATACTAGGTTTCTTTAAAAAAGCAGCCTGTTTTAGAATGTCGGTGATTACCTCGCCGCCAATGCCAGCAATGGTAACATCGGTGATGGGGTATTGTTCCAGTCCCTGCAGGCCATCGGTCAAAACAGTTTGGATATTAGCGGAAAATCCTGCCTGCTCGATGTTTTTTTGGGCAGAAGCCAGAGGACCAGGGTTGATATCGCAGGCATATCCGCGTACCGCGCCTCGCCGCATGAGTTCAATGGCAAGGTAACCATGATCACAGCCAATATCAGCAAAAATAGCGTCAGGACGTACCAGAGCGGCTGTTGCAGCTAATCGTGGATCCAGTTTGGCAGACCGTTTTTGTGCCAAATCAATGCCCTCCTTTTATACAGAATGGTTTTGTAAAATTAAGTATATCACAGGATAAAAAGCGCAGCAAGAAAAAAGGGATACAGGATGCAACTGCATCCTGTATCCCTTTTTAATATTACAGATCAATGGTAAGTCCTACCGGGCAATGGTCGCTTCCCATAATGTCAGTATAGATTCTGGTATCACTTACTTTGTCCATCAGGCGGTTGGATACCAGGAAATAGTCAATGCGCCACCCTGCGTTCTTCTCACGGGCTTTAAAGCGATAGCTCCACCACGAATAGATACCGGTTGCATCCGGATTTTTTGCGCGGAAGGTATCAGTAAAGCCACTTGCAAGCAGCTCGGTCATCTTCTGACGTTCTTCATCGGTAAATCCTGCATTTTTGCGGTTGGTTTTTGGGTTTTTCAGGTCAATTTCCTGATGAGCGACGTTCATGTCTCCACAGATGATGACCGGTTTCTTCTGGTCCAGATTGCAGACATATGCTCGGAAGTCATCTTCCCACTGCATGCGGTAATCAAGGCGTACCAATTCATTCTGAGAATTTGGAGTATAAACGGTAACCAGATAGAAGTTGTCATATTCCAGTGTGATTACACGGCCTTCATGGTCGTGCTCATCGATGCCAAGACCATAGGATACCGACAGAGGTTCCCGTTTTGCAAAGATGGCAACGCCGGAATATCCTTTTTTCTCAGCACTGTTCCAGTACTGAAGGTAGCCCGGTGTTTCAAAGGATGCCTGATCCGGCTGCATTTTAGTTTCTCCAAGGCAGAAAAAATCGGCATCTTCGGATGCAAAGAAGTCAAAAAAACCTTTTCCAGCACAGGCACGCAGGCCGTTGACATTCCAGGAAATCAGTTTCATAAAAGTCCTCCTTAAAATGAGATGGGATTTTGAGGGATAAGAGAAGAAAATATCGTTTTATCAGAGAATCAATCATTGTCAGAAAGCCGTGAGGCAAACAGACGTTTCAGAAGCAGTGCACTGAGCAGCAAAGTCAAAAATTCCGAAACAGGAACGGTTGCCCAGATACCGCCTACACCAAAGAGGAAGCTGAGCAGGAACAGAACCGGAACCAAGAAAAACAATCCTCTGCCAAGAGAAATGAATGTTGCTTCTCGGGAAGCCTCCAATGATTGATAGAAGGTTGCGCTGATGATATTGAGCCCCATCGGCAGGTAAGCAATAAAGTAGATTCGGATTGCATAAACGGCAACCTCAACCAGATCGGGTGTTGGTTCGGTAAAGATGCTCACTACGGCAATCGGGAAAAATTCACCGATCAAAACAAAGCATAGCGAAGCGCACAGCACAGTGATAACTCCTAGACGGAAAAACTGTTTGACACGATGAATATTTCCTGCGCCGGCATTGATGCTGCACAGTGGCTGTAAGGTGGAGCTGGTGCCGGTATAAACAGCCAGGAACAGGTAAGCAACATTGGAAATAATGCTGTAACAGGTGACGGCAGCAACACCGCCCTTGCTCATCAGCTGGATATTAAACAAAAGGATGATGAGTCCAGAAGAACATTCCGCAATCAAGCTTGGGAGACCATTCTGCCAAATTCGCTTGAGACGGGAGAAGAGCTGCAGATCGGAAAAACGAAATTTCAGACTGCAATCTGGTTTTAAAAAATGGGTGAGCATAATCAGAATGCTGATAAATCCAGAAAATGCGGTTGCTCCGGCTGCTCCAGCCATTCCCCAGTTAAACAGGAAGATGCAGACATAGTCCAGCACAATATTGAGAAGACAGCTCACAATACCCGCTGCCATAACACGCTGTGGGTCGTGGTCGTTGCGGATAAATATACCCAGAAAATTGTTGACCACAAACAGGATAGCTCCGCCGTTTAAGATGCGCAGATATTGGCCCACTAGCTCGATAATAGAATCATCAGCTCCGCCAAGATAGGCGATAGGACGCCAGAAAACAGCGCCCAAAATACCGATAATCAGAGAAAAGATACAGGTAAACAGCACAGCTGCCGTAAAATAACTGTTTGCTTCCTCTTCCTTTCCCTGTCCGCGGCAGATAGAAAGGGCGGTTGCTCCGCCCATGCCCATCATCTGGGCAAATCCGATCTCTAAGGAGTAACAGGGAAGGGTGATATTGAGCGCAGCAAGTCCCTGACTGCCGACACCCCAACCAATAAAGATCGTATCAAACAAGACATACACTGCCAGCATCAGCGAGGAAACCAGATTGCTTCGAAAATATTGAAAAAATAATCTGGAGACTGGCTGTGTCAGCAGTGTTTCAGAAGAAGGCTGATTGGTTTCACTCATGATTTTGGCTCCTGATACAGAATTTTTGGATGCTGGTAACACAAAGAGACAGCATCCAGACGCTGGAAAATTCGCTGGCGGAAAGATTCATCCCAGCTTTTGTCATCTTTGTGCTCGTCCATCACAAAATCCAGATGATTTTTCATGTGCTCCTTTGCGTCAAATCCAATGGGAGCAAAGGTCAATCTTGGATTATTTTCCATCTTGCTGGTGTGGTATCCCTGAATTTTGTCGCACTGAAGGTAGAACAGATCCTTCGCATAATAGATGTTCAGCCATTCTGGGTCAACTTTATCTCCGTTATAGTTATAATTTTTGCTGTAACATAACGTCTGACGGTTACTGAGGCATTCGCGCATTTCCATCAGGTTTAAGATATTTCCCTGTTCATCGGTGATATATCCGCCATAGGTCGGGTCAACCATAATCCATTTACCAAGATCCTGAGCATATGCTTCACAGACAACGTGGTTGTCCCGGTCATAAGGGGACATCGGCATGATGGACATGGCTCTTGCGCAGATTCCCAGTCCCAGGAAGCATTCTGTTAGGGCAATGGACAAAGACAGGCAGTTGATACCGTTTTCTTTTCCATGGTCAAAGGAAAATTCGAGCAGCTTTTCTGCACATGGTTCGATGTGGTTGTCAAATTCCCCGTTGTGGAAGCAGTGCTGTGTCATCCACTCCACCATGCGGATAATTTTTTGCGAGTCGGGACCCTGGCCAGCAACATCTGTTAAATGATATTTCGAAACCACCTTCTCAAGCTGTGAATCAAAATGATATTCTATTGTTTCGTCCTGATTTCCGGCTTGAAATTCAGACGCTGATTTTAACATACCGGCATAAACACGATCAAAAATACTGCAATCCATGATGAAATCTCCTTTCTTGTTTGGTAATATCATAACACTTATTATTCTTTATTACAACATATATTGCATACAAATATATGTGCGCTTTCTGTGCATGATATAAAAATTATACTACAAAGGGATAACTTTGAAAAGGAAAATCCTGCATCACACAAAAGAATGATTGACTTTCTGATAGGATCGGGTATGATAAATTTGTGGAGATCCAAAAGGATACGGGAGGAAAACAACGTGAAAGAAAAATTGCCGACCAAGACGTCGGAAAAAATCAGATTTATACTGTCTGTTCTGGTCTTTCTGGCATTTGTGCCGCTGACCATCTGGGGAATTCCAAAGGTAATGGCGCTCAGTGATCCGGTTGCCAGAGAGAATCTTCAGCAGTATTTTGCATCCAAAGGAATCGGCGGATGGCTTATTTTTCTGGTGGTTCAGATTTTGCAGGTCGTAGTTGCTATGATACCGGGAGAGCCAATCGAAATCTGTGCAGGGTTATTGTATGGACCGGTATGGGGAACGCTCAGCTGTATGCTGGGTATTTTGATCGGTTCGCTGATTGTTTATGCTCTGGTAAAAAAACTGGGTATGCCGATTGTATCTGTTTTTATTGATCCGGACAGGCTGCAAAACTTGTGGTTTGTGCGAGATGAAAGCCGTTTTGAAAAAATTGCTTTTTTGCTCTTTTTTATTCCCGGAACCCCAAAAGATCTTTTGACCTGGGCAGCAGGTTTGCTTAAAATTAATCCGTTGCGATTCTTTCTCTTTTCCACCATCGCCCGACTGCCATCCATTTTGACATCTACCCTTGCAGGGGCTTCTCTGATTACCGGAGATTTTGTTACCATGGTGCTGATTTTTGGCATAACCGGCTGTATCAGTATCATTGGAATTTATCTGCACAAAAAAATCAGTCAGAAAAAATAAAGAAGAAATAGAAAAAAGCCTGTTTTTTAAAAACAGGCTTTTTTCTAAAGTTAAGGTTTGTATGAGAGTTTGAAGATGGCTTTTCTTAATCATCGCACGTTGTCCGGACGCCGATGAAAAAATGCTTTTGGTTGTAGAAAAAAGGAGGTTTTTCTGACGACCATAAGTCACAAGTTATCTTGATTCTGATTATAGTATAAGAATGCAAAAAAGTCCAATTGTACTTTTGTATCATTTTCCAAAAAAGTATTGATTTTTCCTATTCATCCATTTTGAGGGAATCCAGATAAGAGCCAATGGCATCACCGGCAAGCTGCGCGGTGTATAAAACTTCTTCCAGAGTATTTCCATGGGAACCAAGCTCCAGCAGCAGTGAACCGGTGGTCAGATCCTGATTATATTTTCGGTAACAGAAAAAGACAGGTCGGGTCAGCGTTGGGTAGCGGCTTTCAATGGCGTCCTGCATCCTGGCAGCAAATCGGAAGTTTTTGCTCCAGTTTGGCATATCCATTGTGCCGTCATCACATCCGGCGATGATCATCATCTGAGCAGCTTTTTTGCCGTTGATTTCGGTAATAGGTTTTACCAGTGTGGTATCCCGCTGAACGGCGTCACGGTGAACATCCAGCACCACCTTGATGCTGGGATATTTGTCCAGATAATCTTGTACGGTGACAGCACTGCGCTCGTAGGAACCGTTATAGGAAGGATAGTCGTGCTGTGTTTCGTCGTGCAGCACTTCGATTCCGTGGGCTCGAATTGCCTGAGCCATCACCTCTCCGGCAGCGACAATATTTTGTGTGTTGTCGGTGGTACGCCAGGTGTGCCGGGTATCGTATGTATCAGTATCATACGGTTCAAAGCTTTCGGTTGCATGGGTGTGCATAATGAGCACCTGGGGGCCTTCAGAATCGATTTGGACCGGATTTTCCTGCTGTAAATAGGTTTGCGCTTCTTCATCAGAAACGGAGGTTGTATTTTTAATAACGCCGGCACCAAAGGTAAGCTGACCGGTTTTGTCCTGAATGGAGAAGTCCTCCTCCACAATCTCCCCCTGATACTCTTCGGGGATAGAATAATCCTCAGGCATCTCCTGTGAGGAAGAAAGTTCAGGAAGATCGGAAAGAGCATTGTCCTGTGTATCTTGGGCTTTGAAAGAATCGGAATCTGTTTTGGAATCAGAGGAAGGTTTAGGAGGATTTTCAGAAGAATTTTGAGAAGAAAAAGGCAGCTCTTCCTGATTTGGGTCGCTGATATCACCGGCAAAACGCTGCTCCAGATGATCGATAGCGCGGTCCGGAACGGTGGAGAGCGCAGAAAAAACCGCAGCATCTTCCCGAAGATTTTGCATTTGCGGCTTAATCTGTTCCACCAAAACAGCAGTGGAAAGAATCCCGGGGACTGTCGCTACAGCGACCAGTCCCCAGAGCACTCCTTTTTTCAGAATCTGTTTTTTTCGTTTTCGTCCCATTCTTTTAACCTCCAAAACGAAACCCGTTTATTTTCCTGTTTTGATAGATATGCAGAAAGGACGATAAATAGAAGATAAAAATTTTATGCGCATAGGAAGGAAATTTCCTCCAGGCTAAGCTCAGGATAGAGCGCTTTGTTGATGGCAAGGGAGATAAATTTTGCCGAATGGCCGATCATCCGGTCAACCTCCCTTGGGGTGACCATCGCACAGCGGGCGGAAGGGTCAATTTCCTCTTTAGGTTTCTGGGAGAATTCAGCGGTCAAAGTAGCTCCATCGATGACAGTGGGGACTCCGATAGAGATCACAGGAATTCCCATCGTTTTTTCGCTGATTTCCTTCCGGCTGTTCTGGACGCCTGAGCCAGGAGAGATACCGCTGTCTGAAATCTGGATGGTTTTTCCAAGATGGGAATAATCCTGTGCAGCCAGAGCATCCACCGCAATGACAGCGTCCGGGCGGATAAAATTGACCAGAGCGGACAGAATTTCCCCGGTTTCAATTCCGGTTTGTCCCATAACTCCCGGCGCAATGGCGGAAGTTTTTCGCAGAGTATCAAGACCAGTCTGCTTTGCAAGTTCTCCTTTAAGATGGCGGGTAGCAAGAATCCGGTTTATGACCGCAGGTCCCAGCGCATCTGGAGTGATCTGATTGTTGCCAAGTCCGGCAACCAGTACACTTCCATGGGAGGGCAGCAGCTCCCGAATACAGTCGGCAGCCGCATTAATTTCGTCCTGAGGGTTCAAGAGACTGTTCCAGAGCGGAGGAGTCTGGATGGTGATATATTTGCCACGCGGTTTTTGCAGCTTTTGTGCAACTGCGGGAGTGGTGATTCTAACACAGGTAATCTCAACTGAGCCATGTTTTTGGGTGTGTACTGAGAGACCTTCTGGTAGAGTTTTTGAGGATTTTTCACAAGAGTTTTCCTGCTTGAGAAGACTTTGAGCAAGCTCGATTGCAAGATCAGAACGGGGAACGGAGAGAGGTTTTATGTTCATAACAAACTCCTTTCGGGGAAGAATTTTACAATCAAAGCTTTGGTTTGATACGCAAAAGTATTCAAAACAGGTGAGAAAATGAAAAAAATGCTGGGAGAGTGACTGAATAAAGCTGTTTAAAAGGATGGTAAATTGGAACAGTATACAAATAATTAAGAAAAGAGTTGATTTTTAGGTAAAAGGATGGTAAAATTGAGTGTACTGTCAAGATGGAATAGGAGGTGTTTAGAATGGCAAACATCAAATCTGCTAAGAAGAGAATCCTGGTTCAGGCAAAACGTGAAGCTCGCAACAAAGCATACAGAACCAACCTCAAAACTGTTCTGAAAAAAGCTAACGCAGCTATCGCAGAAAACGCAGAGAACAAAGATGCTCTGGTTAAAGCAGCTGTTAAAACAATTGACCAGGCTTGTGCAAAAGGTATCATCCACAAGAACTGCGCTGCTAGAAAGAAATCCACTCTCGCTGCTCTGGCAAAATAGTTTTTGCACCGGGCTGTAAAGCAGGATTCAATTTGAAGCAAAAATAAAATTATCCGGATAATTTTATTGGAAGATCCACAGGCCGTCAGGTCTGTGGATTTTGTTTTATACAAGGAGTGAGCTTGCAAATGGCACATAGCGAGAAAATGACTCAGACCCAATCTCTTTTTAAAGGAAGAATCATTGAGGTAAAAAAGGACAAGGTCCTTTTGGAAAACGGGAAAGAAACCACCAGAGAAGTGGTCGTACATCATGGCGGTGTTTGTATTGCGGCAATTGATGAAAAGGATAACATCCTGCTGGTCAAACAGTTCCGCTATCCTTATGGGCAGGAATTGATCGAGCTGCCGGCAGGCAAGATCGAGCTGGGAGAAGACCCTAAAACCTGTGGCATCCGTGAACTGGAAGAAGAATGCGGCTGCACAGCAGATCACTTTGAAAAACTGACCGAACTGTATCCAACCCCTGCTTACTGCACCGAAATTATCCATATTTATTACGCACAGGGCTTGCATGAAACCAAACAGCATCTGGATGAAGGGGAATTTTTGACTGTAATGCGAGTGCCGTTTTCTCAGGCGGTGCAGATGGTGCTTTCCGGTGAGATCAAAGACGCCAAAACACAGATTGGAATTCTCAATCTTTTGGCAAGAAGAAACCAGAAGACAACTACCATGTAAATAAAGTATGAACTTTCGCACAAGTAGGAAAGTTTGTGCTATAATAAAAAACACAGACTGCCTTTCGTTATCGAAAGGCAGTTTTTTATGGATGAGAATTTGAAAAAAGGAAGGGATCAAGCCATGGAAGAACAGGAAAATAAGCTGGGGACAGCACCGATTGGAAAATTGTTGGTGCAGATGTCCCTGCCGGCAATCACTGCACAGGTTATTAATGCGTTGTATAATATTGTAGACCGAATTTATATCGGTCATCTCCCGGAAGTGGGTTCACTTGCGCTGGCATCACTGGGTGTAGCATTTCCACTGATTATGATTATCTCCGCATTTGCAGCACTGATTGGTATGGGCGGCTCGCCAAGAGCAGCAATCGCAATGGGTGCCGGAAAGAAGGATGAGGCAGAGAAAATTTTGGGAAATTCTTTTTCTGCTCTCTTTTTGATGTCGATTGTGCTGACCGTTTTGTTCTTGCTGACCAGTGACACGCTGCTTACCTGGTTTGGTGCAACCGAAAAATCCCTGCCGATGGCAAAATCTTATTTTACCATCTATGTTTTGGGGACGATCTCGGTTCAGATGGCACTGGGGCTTAATTCCTTTATCAGTGCACAGGGATTTTCCACCATGAGCATGATGACGGTATTGATTGGTGCAATCAGCAACATTATTCTCGACCCGATTTTAATTTATGGGTTTGATATGGGGGTAAGGGGAGCTGCGATTGCGACCGTCTTTTCCCAGACCATTTCGGCAGTTTGGGTTATTGTGTTCCTTACCGGCAAGAAAACCATCCTGAAAATCAAGATGGCAAACTTGAAGATTCAGAAGGAAATTCTGCTTCCAGCAATTGCGCTGGGTGTTTCCCCATTTATCATGCAGTCAACCGAAAGCTTGGTACAGCTGACATTCAACGCGCAGATCAAACATTATGGTGGAGATCAGGTCGATATTCTGATCAGCGCTATGAGCATTCTGCTTTCCTGTATGCAGTTTTTCGTGCTGCCGGTAACAGGACTGACTCAGGGTGCACAGCCGATTGTCAGCTATAATTACGGTGCGAAGAAGATTGACCGAGTTAAAAAGACTTTCGGACTGCTGGTAAAATCAGCACTAATCTATACCACAACCGTTTGGGCGCTGGTTCTTCTGTTCCCAACCGTGTTTATCCGCCTGTTTTCCTCCGACCCGCAGCTGCTCGCGATTGCTCCGGGATATTTGAGGGTATTTATGTCCGGTATGCTGCTGTTGGGTGCACAGTTTAGCTGCCAGCAGACCTTCGTTGCACTGGGTCAGGCAAAGGTATCCATGTTCCTGGCACTGCTCAGAAAGATTATCCTTCTGATTCCTCTGGCACTGATCCTGCCGTTGATTATGGGCTTTAATGGTATTTTTATTGCAGAGCCTGCGGCAGATGTCCTGGCATCGTTGAGTACCTCGACAGTATTTTTCCTGATGACCAGAAAACTTTTTTCCGGCGAGAAGACATCGCTTAATGATTAATAAAAAAATCCTGTCTGAGTGCTTTGCACTCAGACAGGATTTTTTCTTTAGCTTTTTTCGGAGGATTTGCAGAGAAGTCCGGCAAGTAAAGCAGCGATAATTGCTACTGTAATACCTCCGGCACTGGCAGTCAGTCCTCCAGTAAAGGCACCAAACAGCCCATCGCTGCTGACCGCTTCCCGGACACCTTTTGCAAGGGTTGCACCAAATCCGGTCAAGGGTATCGTAGCACCCGCACCGGCAAAATCAATCAGCGGCTGATACAGTCCAATTCCGCCTAAAATGACCCCGAGAACAACATAGGAAACCAGAATTCGAGCGGGAGTAAGTTTGGTATAGTCGATGAGCACCTGACCGATGGCACAGATGATTCCTCCCACCAGAAAGGCTTTGAGTAAAAGGAACAGATCCATCAGCAAATGACCTCCTTTGGGTTTGGGGTGGACGATAGATAGACAAGGTGAGCAATACCCGGAATGCTCTCTCCCTGCTGTGTACTGGTAGGGCTCATCAGTGCACCGGTTGCAAGAAAGAGCACATTTTTTAACCTCTGGCAGGCAATCTGCGGGAGAATAAAAGAACACAGCACCGATGCCGCACATCCGCAGCCGGAGCCGCCAGCATGGACATCCTGTTTTTTGCGGTCATAGATCATAAGCCCACAGTCATTGTGGAGCTTTGCCATGGGGTAACCTTCTGCCTGCATCAGGCGTTCTAGCAGACGGCTTCCCACAAAACCGAGGTCACCGGTTAAAATCATGTCATAATCTTCCGGTCTGGTTCCGGTGTCAGAAAAGAACTGACACAGAGTATTGGCAGCGGCGGGTGCCATGGCGGCGCCCATATTGTTAATATCGGTAATTCCGAGATCCTGCACAGTGCCGACTGTGACAGCGCGTACAAAAGGAGCCTGTACGCTTGGAGCAACTACACAGGCACCGGAACCGGTTACCGTCCATTGCGCAGTGGGGGTGCGTTGACCGCCATATTCCAGCGGAAACCGGAACTGACGCTCCGCAGAGCAGAAATGGGAGGAGGTAGCGGCAAGGCATCGCTGCCCCAGTCCGGTGTCGACAAACATGCTGGCCAGACATAAGCTCTCGGACATAGTCGAACAGGCGCCGTACAGACCAAAGAATGGGATCAGCATATCGCGGGAAGCGTAGGCGGAACTGATGCACTGGTTGAGAAGATCCCCTGCAAACAGAAAATCGATCTGATCTTTTTGGGTATTGCACTTTTGCAGCGCCAATTCGATTGCTGTTTTCTGCATGTGTGTTTCTGCCTTTTCCCAGGTTTTTTGTCCAAAGGAAGAATCATCTGACAACAGGTCAAAATATCCAGCCAGAGGCCCCTGCTTTTCTTTTTTTGCACCAACAGCGGCATAACCGATAATGGAGGGGGAGGAGGAAAGAATCAGTGTTTTGCTTCCAATTCGTTTTGCCATATCAAATCATCTCCCTTTTATCCAAACAAAACCAGAATGATTCCATAAATGACCGAGGCGCTCACGCCATAAACGATGACAGGACCGGCGATAGAAAACATCTTGGCTCCAAGTCCCAGAATGTAGCCCTCTGTTTTAAACTCCATCGCAGCACTTACCATCGAGTTTGCAAATCCGGTGATGGGAACAAGGGTTCCGGCACCCGCATGCTTTGCAATGTTGTCATAAACATTAAGCCCGGTCAATACAGCGGAAAGAACAACCAAGGAAAGCGAGGCAAACACAAAACCAAGTTCCCCTGCCCCTCGACTTTGATAGAAAAAGACCAGCAGCTGACCGATGGCACAAATACCACCGCCAAAAACAAAGGCTTTCAAAATATTCATAGGCCCTTTGGATTTCGGGCTTTCTTCCTGTGTCCATTGTGCGTATTCCTGTTTTGTCATGGATGGGTTCTCCTTTCAAAGGCAAATCTTACATGTTAAAGAAATTTTTATTGTATCTTTTGCCTGATTCGTGTATAGTTATAGTATGTGCCAGGGAGAATCGTTTCATTTCTGGAAGTTATTGGAAGGTTATCTTGTGATTTTCTGTAATAAAAAAGGGGGAGATATCGATGGTTGACTTTCTTCGTCGCAGCTGGGCAGTAGTGGATTTGGATTGTATTGATTATAATATCCGTTCCATCAAACAGAAGCTGAAGCCGGGCTGCATGATTATGGGTGTTGTCAAGGCGGATGCCTATGGACATGGGGATAAGTATATTGCGGATGAGCTGGTTCGTCTGGGAGTGAACTGGTTTGCGGTATCCAACCTTACCGAGGCGATGTCCCTGCGCAATCAGGGAATCTATCACCCTATCCTGATTTTGGGAACAACCCCACCAAACAAAGCAAAACAGCTTTGCGAATACAATATTACACAGGCAGTATTTTCGCTGGAGTACGCGAAAAAGCTCCAGCAGCAGGCGCAGCGCGCGGGTGTGACGGTTGCCTGCCACATTAAGGTAGATACCGGAATGGGAAGAATCGGATTTGAAGCGGATCAGGACATGGATACCGCGGTGGAAGAGATCGCACAGGTCTGCCAGTATACCAATCTGCGCTGTGATGGTATTTTTACCCACTTTTCCAGCTCGGATGAATATAATGATGATTCGATTGGCTATACCCGTCAGCAGTATGAGTGTTTCATGAAAACCTGTGATGAGCTGCAAAAACGCGGCATCCATTTTATGATTCGGCATTGCTGCAACAGCGGCGGTATTGTCAATTATCCGGAGTTCCATCTGGATATGGTTCGTGCCGGTGTACTGATTTATGGTTTGGTACCGGATAAGGCATGTGAAGGAAAGATTGACCTAAAACCTGCAATGCAGCTTCACTCGGTCATCTCGATGATCAAGGAGGTCAAAGCGGGGGCAAAACTCAGCTACGGCAGAACCTTTACCGCAGACCATGATATGCGCATCGCAACCGTTCCAATCGGATATGCAGACGGTTATCACCGCAGCCTTTCCAATCGAGGCAGAATGTTAGTAAACGGCCATTTTGCTAACATCGTCGGAAGAATCTGTATGGACCAGCTGCTTTTAGATGTGACCGGAATTCCGGATCTGAGCGATGGAATGCAGATCACTATTGTCGGGGAAGAGGACGGCAAGCGCATTACCATGGAGGAGATTGCTGCCATGACCGATACTGTTCACTATGAAATCATGTGTGTTATCGGAAAACGTGTGCCTAGGGTTTACCGCAGAGGCGGAAAAGATATCGGCGTAGTTGACTATGTCCGCCATATGGTAGAATAAAAGGAAACTGAACTTATAAAAAAACAGAGCATCCCTTCCAAACGGAAGGGATGCTCTGTTCCCACTAGGGGGAAAGATAAAGTGAAGAAGGAGGGGAGAAAATGAAAACGTATTGGATGGCGGCAGTTATTATTCTGCTCATAATCATCTTAGTTTATACACTGTATCGAAAATTTCGCCGCGCCAATCCCTGGAGCCGTGCACCCTATGAGCGCAGACAATACTTTTTGAGTCCGGCAGAAAAAGCTTTTTATGATATTCTTGATGAACTGGTTGGCGAGGACATCACCATCTGTCCGAAACCTTCAGTCAGGGAAGTTTTGCAGGTAAGAGCAGATGTCAGAAGGGACAGGCTCAAATACTTTAACTGGATTTCCCAGAAGCATGTTGACTTTGTGCTGTGTGATAAGGACACCATGCAGATTCTCTGTGCAGTCGAGTTGGATGACCGTTCCCATGAGCGCTCAGACCGTCAGCAGCGGGATGCATTTCTGGACAAGGCGTTTAAAAAAGCAAAACTCCCTCTGTTTCATATTCCCTGTAAAAAGAACTATGGCGCAAAAGAGTTAAATGAACTTTGCCGATTCCTTTGTAGCGATATGCTGAAACTGAGTGATGAAGAGGAGTTTGAAGAGGTTCCCATCTGCCCTGACTGCGGAATTCCAATGGTGTTAAGGACAGCTTCCCGCGGGGAACACAAGGGACAACAGTTTTATGGATGCCCCAATTTCCCGGAATGCAGACAGACAAGACCTTATCGGAGATAAAAACAAAAGCGCGGACTGCCCGTTCGGGCAGTCCGCATTGAAGAAGAAAATGGTGTTATCAGAAAAGAATTAGAAATCAACTTCTTCATCGTAGAAGCAGCATTTGAGCAGTTTTTCCATCTGAGCAGGAGTGATTTCACGTGGGTTGGAGCCGGTGCAAGCATCGCCAACAGCCAGTTCAGCAACCTGTGGCAGTTTTTCGAGGAATTCTTTTTCATCGATGATGCCGCCTTCGTAATCACGGATGCAGGTTGGAATATCAAGCTGTTTGTTCATGTTTTTGATATGAGCGATCAGAGCATCTGTGGTTGGCTCAAGTCCCAGGAAAGCAGCAATTTCAGCATAGCGTTTGTCAGCTTCTGGATTCTTGCTGTTGTATTTGATAACTTTTGGCAGATACATTGCGTTTGCGCAGCCATGAACAATGTGACCGCCGCTGTATGCAGCACCGGTTTTGTGTGCCATGGAATGAACGATACCCAGCAGAGCATTGGAGAATGCCATACCAGCCAGGCACTGTGCGTTGTGCATGCTTGCACGAGCTTTCATATCTCCATTATAGCTTGCTACCAGATCGCGGCTGATCATCTTGATTGCGTGCAGAGCAAGAGGATCGGTGTAATCGCAGTGCAGAGTAGAAACATAAGCTTCGATTGCATGGGTCATAGCATCCATACCGGTGTGAGCAGTCAGTTTCTTTGGCATGGTTTCAGCCAGAGCAGGATCAACGATTGCAACATCTGGAGTGATATTGAAGTCAGCCAGAGGATATTTAACGCCTTTCTTGTAGTCGGTGATAACCGAGAAAGCGGTTACTTCGGTAGCGGTACCGGAAGTGGATGGGATAGCGCAGAATCTAGCTTTTTTGCGAAGTTTTGGGAAGTTGAATGGGATGCAGAGCTGTTCAAAGGTGGTGTCTGGATATTCATAGAATGCCCACATTGCTTTTGCAGCATCGATTGGAGAACCACCGCCGATGGATACGATCCAGTCAGGCTCGAATTCACGCATCATTGCAGCACCTTTCATAACGGTGTCAACAGATGGGTCTGGTTCAACGCCTTCAAACAGAGCAACTTCCATGCCTGCTTCTTTCAGATAATCACATACTTTGTCCAGGAAGCCAAAACGTTTCATGCTGCCGCCGCCGACAACAACAATGGCACGTTTTCCCTCTAAGGTTTTCAGTGCTTCCAGTGCGTTTTCGCCGTGATAAAGATCTCTTGGTAATGTAAATCTAGCCATGATAAATGCCCCCCTGATATCATTTGACTGATGGTGTGTTATAATAAGTTGGTTAAATTTTATCAACCTTCTAAGCCCCATTATATACGCCTTTTTTAATTTGTCAATAGTTTAACAATCATATTTTGAGAGTTTTGAAAAAATCGGCAAATAGCTTATTATAAGCCCAAAAACTTGAACTTTTTAACCGAAAGAAATGGAGACAAACGATGGAATATACGCTGATCCGCAGCAAGAGAAAAACAGCGGTGATACAGATTCAAAAGGATGGAAGCGTTGTCGTCAGGGCACCGCAGCGCCTTGCAAAAAAAGAGATCGACCGATTTGTGCAGCAAAAATCGGAGTGGATTTCTTTTCATCAGGATAAGATCAAGAGAGAACGAGAGAAACAGGGTAGCTTTTCCTTTTTAGATGGCAGATTTCCTCTGTTGGGGGCGATGTTTCCGGTGGAATATCTGGATGAAGGAAAGCCATTTTATCATGAGGGGACATTTTTTCTGTGCAAAGGAAACGAAGAGGAACTTTGTGCACAGGCACAGCAGCTTTACCGAAAGATTGCACGGGAAGAGCTTAGTCGCAGGGTAGCTTTTTATGCACAGAAAATGGGAGTATCCCCAACAGCGATTCGAATCAATGGAGCAAAGGGAAGATGGGGTTCCTGCTCCGGAAAGAACAGCCTGAATTTCAGCTGGCGGCTGATGATGGCGCCGGAGCACGCAGTCAATTATGTTGTGGTACATGAACTGTGCCACATCCTGCATCATGACCATAGCAGAGAATTCTGGCAGGAAGTTGAGCGCTTTTTCCCTGACTGGAAAGAGTGCCGGAACATTTTGGCACAAACATCAAAAAAGCCTTATTTTATGATACAGGAATAAATAATCAGGGGGAAGAACTCTTATCTGTTCTTCCCCCTGATATTTTGATTAACCCATCATGCTAGAAATGCTTTCAACAATATCGCCTACAGCCTGAACAGCCTTGCCGGCTTTTTTCTTCATCTGTTTTGCGGTATTTTTCTTTTTACCGGTCATCATATAAGCAGCGGTACCGACTGCAGCGGTAACGGCTGCACCGGTGAGAATAGTTGGAAGGTTCATTGGCATAAATCTCACTCCTGTTTGAAATTTGGCTTCACTGATATTTGAGTGAAGCATCATTTTTATTATGTCGCTGACAAACCAGGATAAACAATGAAGATTCTGGATTTTAAACATTTGTTTTTAAAGTTAGGAAAGGTTAAAATGATTTTCCAGTAATTTTGAATTAATTGTTATTTTAGCAGGATAAGTGGCATTAAGTTACAGAATTTCAAGAAAAATTGTACATTATAAACAATCTTTAAATATGGTATAATGTAAAACTGTGCGCTGTTTTCAGACGTTATTAGGGAATATCAATGAGGGGGCACAATGATTCATTTAGGGGAGTATTTTTAAACGTTTGAAAAACGCATGAAGAAGATAGACTAAGATAAAGGCGGAGGAATTATGGAAGCACTGATTACACGTACTGACGGATTGATGTTCGTCATTTTGTTAATGGTGGCATTTTCTCTTTGACTCCAGCGTTACAAAGTATTTAAATCGCTGGGACCTGTTTTAACGGTTGTTGTATTTGGTATTATTCTTTCCAATACACATATCGTTCCAATTTCGCACGATGTATACAGCATGTTGTCGACCTACTGCGTACCGCTGTCGATTTCGATCTGTATGCTGAGTATGAACCTTACCGAATTGAAAAACTGACAAAAGAGCCTGTTTTGGCACTGATTTCTGCAATCAGCTCTGTTTGTCTGGTCGCAATTGTTCTGGGTATTTTCTTTGCTCCAAGAATTGTAGAGGGCTGGAAATGCGCCGGAATGTTCGTAGGAACCTACACTGGCGGTACTCCAAACCTGACTGCTATTGCAACCGGTCTGGATTGTTCGAGAGAAACACTGGCAGCTGCAAATGCAGCAGACTATGTTGTTTCCACTCCATTGATGGTATTCCTGTTTGCAGCTCCAATGCTGATGAAGGCATCCAAAAAAATGGAACAAGTTCTGGCCTTACCAGTTCAGCAAGGAAGAGCTGGAAGAAGGCGATAAAGAGCCGCTGATGTCCGATAAAAAATGGTCTATCCGTGATATTGCATGGCTGCTGACCATCGGTTTTGGTATTACATTCGTTACTACTGCTTTTTCTCAGGCAGTATTCCCAGAAAGCTTCTGGAAAGCAGGAAGACTGCTGCTTCTGACAACTGTTTCGATCTGTGTAGCACAGCTCAAACCAGTACAGAAACTGCGCGGCAACCTGGACCTGGGTCTGTTCATCTCTCTGACCTTCCTGTCTACTATCGGCTTTGCAGTTGATTTACAGCAGTTCATCGGTTCTGCATTCATGATGACCATGTACGTTCTGTGCATGCTGGTAGGTTGTATCCTGCTGCACCTGGTTATCTGCAGACTGCTCAAGATCAAATATGAGTATGTTGTTCTTTCCATGGTAGGATGTATTGTTGATGGTCCAACCTCTTCTCTGACCGCTGCTGGTGCAAACTGGAAATCTCTGATTAACGTTGGTCTGATTATGGGTGTTCTGGCAGGCGTTGCCGGAAACTATGTCGGCATTTTTGTTGCCTATACTGTCCGCACAATCTGCGGTCTGTAAGTTATTGTGAATTTATTTTGCCCCCCGCCGGTATTGTACCGAAAAATATTGTAAATAAAAAAGAATCTGTCCAAAGGACAGATTCTTTTTTATTTTCGAAAAGTTCGCATTTTCCCAGGGGCAGTTGTGATATACTAAAAAACAGAAAAAGGAGTGAGCCGATTGAATTTGTTCAGCAAAAGACCACACAAAAATGTTCTGCGGTTTTGGGCGATGATCCTGACCGGAGCAATCCTGATGACCTCCCTGAGCGGATGTATGGGAGAAAAGCTTGTGCCAACCGAACTTTCGTTTTCACAAGTAGAATATGAGCGTCCGGACGGACAGGGCGTTCTGGATTTGATTGATAAGGCAAAAGAACAGGCAGAAAACGATATCCTTCCGTTTGGAATGATCTGGACTCTGCGTAAAATCGGGGACGCAACCCAGGAATTTTACAGCATGATGACCATTGCACAGATTCGAAATTATCTGGATGTGAATGATACCTTTTACAGTGAGGAAATGGAATATCTGGACACCTTTGATGCCCGAATTCAGAACAGCTATAATCAGATGTTTTCTTCCATTGAAAATTCCCGCTTTTCATCGATACAGAATATGATCTTTGGCGAAAGCGGAGCAGAAGACCTTCAGATGTCCTCACAGGCAAGCTCGGAGGAGATCCTTTCCCTGCAGGAGCAGGAAAAAAAGCTGGTAGCAGAATACTACTACGAATATGCGCAGGCAACAGTCAGCACGCCGGAGGGAGAGGTGTTGTTCTCATCCCTTGATTCGGAGGGACAGTCGGCTTATTACAATCAGTTTATCCAAAAATATAATCAACAGTTTGGAGAACTTTATCTGGAACTGGTTTCCTTGCGGGAACAGATGGCACAGGCACTGGGATATGACAGCTATACGCAGGTGGCAGATCTGGATATGCTTCGAAACAGCTACACCCGTGAGGATATCAAAACCTTCCGGGAAGATATCAAGCAGACCATTGCGCCAGTTTACCGCAGCTATCTGGAAGACTTTTACCGGCGCGCAGAAAACCGGGATCAGCCGGGATATGTGTATCTGCTGGGAGAGCAGTCTCCCGTTCCGCAGGGAAGCTGGCAGGAAACACTGGACCAGTTTGAGCAGTTGTACCAGCAGATGTCCGAGCAGACAGGGGAGTGTTATTCCTATCTGCTTTCCCATGAGTTTATTGATGCCGAGCCTTCCCAGACCAAGGCAAACGTTACTTTCAGCACCCTGATTTATTCGCTGAACACCCCATTTTTATTTGCCAATATGAACGGTAGTGCAGAGGACGTGTTCAGTATCTCCCATGAGTTTGGACATTGCTTTGCTATGTGGCAGCAGCTGAAACTGGGTTCCCAGCAGGAAGGCCGCAGCATGGATGTCAGTGAGATCCATTCACAGGCAATGCAGATGCTGACCTTGCCTTATTATGAAATCTTTTATGGGGAAGATGCCGGCACAGCCCGCAAATATGACGTCTATACCATGGTGGCAGGAATCCTTACCGCAGCGATGAACGATGAGTTTCAGGAAAAGATCTATGAAAACCCGCAGATGACCGTGCAGGAACTCAACGAGCTTTATAAGGAACTTGCAATGGAATACGGTCTGGTGGTGGAATCCCCTTACTTTGATATGGAAAGCTTTTCGATGGGATGGTTTACCACCAATCAATATTTTGATACACCGTTTTATGCGATCGACTACGCTCTCTCCGGCTGTGTTGCAATGGAGTTTTTGCAGATGGGGTTGGAGGATTACACCAAAGCACTGGAAACCTATCTCAGTCTGGTACAGCAAAATTCGGATTATGACTTTATGACCGTTCTGGAGGAAACCGGATTGTCCTCTCCATTTGAAACGGAGCAGATGGAAGCTCTGGCACAGACGATGGAAGACTTTTTACAGGGGGACGGAAGTTTTTCCGCGGACAATACCGAACAGGAATCTTTACAGGATGCGGCTTAAATAAAAGGGAAGAGGGAAAGAGCATGAAAGAAAAACTGGAAGAGCAGCTGGCTGCGTTAATCAAAAATAAAGTTTGTATCGCATTTTCGGCAGGAGTGGACAGCACGGTTTTGCTGTATGCCTGCTGTGAAGCAGCAAAAAAAGAGGGAATCCCGCTCGATCATATTGCAGCGGTTACCTTCTCGACGGTGCTGCACCCGCAGGCAGATCTGCAGGAAGCAAAGGAAATCACAAAACAGCTGCATATCCGTCATGAGGTGCTGGTGGTCGATGAACTGAAAAACCCGAAAGTGATTGCAAATGGAATTGACCGCTGCTACCACTGCAAGAAAGAACTCTTTTCCAGAGCACTTGAGTTTGCAAAGCAAAACGGATATGCTGCGGTTTTGGATGGAACCAATGCCGACGATCACAAAAGTTATCGCCCCGGAATTCGGGCAATCCGGGAATTGGGTGTGATCAGTCCGCTTTCCGATCAGGGCCTGACCAAGCAGGAGATTCGTGCTCTTGCCGCTCAGATGGGGCTTTCCTGTGCGACAAAGCCGGCAACACCCTGCCTTGCGACCAGAATCCCTTATAATATACCGCTGGAGCCGCAAACTTTGCAGAAGATTGAAGCAGGGGAAGAAATCCTGCATCGGGCAGGATTTGCAAGCTGCCGTCTGCGTGTCCATGGAGATCTTGCTCGCATCGAGGTGGAACCAGAAAAGCTGGAACAATTGATTGGGCAACGGGAAATCATTTCCCGGGAAATCCTGGCACTTGGATTTTCGTTTGTCACTCTCGATTTGCAGGGGCTGCGCAGCGGATGTTATGATCAGGTGGAAAAACTAATCTAAGACAGCAAAAAGGGAGAAAGTCATGGGTGTTAAAATTGTTTATGGGAGCCATTACGGCACGACCGAGCGTTATGCGCAGGAGCTTTCCCGCAGAGTCAGGATACCGGCAGTGGATTACCGTAAGATGGGTGAAATTTCCTCACAGGATACGGTTATTTATCTGGGCGGATTGTATGCAGGTGGTCTGGTCGGCTTAAAGAAAAGCCTGCCAAAGTTAAAGACAGCAGCAAATCTGATTGTTGTGACGGTGGGACTTGCTGACCCGGAAGAAGAGGAAAATGTGCAGCATATCCGAGCATCGGTTACAAAGCAGCTTGGAGAAGAGTTAACGGCAAAGACGACCTTTATCCATCTGCGGGGTGGAATAGATTATGGAAAGCTGAATATGCTCCACCGCACCATGATGCGGATGCTGTACAGCCAGATAAAGAAAAAGCCAGTCGATCAGCTAAGTGAGGAAGATCAGGAGCTGATTGCCACCTATGGGAAAAAGGTTGATTTTACCGATTTAAGCAGTGTGGAGAAGATCCAAGCGCTGTTAAAATAAAAAGACAGAGGAAGTGTTTTACATGAGAACATGGGAAGATTGCGCACAGTTTCATGGACACAAATGCCCAGGATTGGCAATCGGTTATCGTGCGGCAGTGCTGGCAATGGAAAAGCTGGGACTGTCGGAGGGCTCTCAGGATGAGGAGCTGGTCTGCATCAGTGAAAACGATGCCTGTGGTGTAGACGCTATTCAGGTAATAACCGGATGCACTGCAGGAAAAGGAAATCTGATTTTCCACATGACCGGAAAAGAGGCGTATTCCTTCTATTGCAGAAAGAGCGGAAAATCGATTCGACTGGTCTTTCAGAGGGACGATACAGAAAAAACAAAGATGAGCAAGGAGGAGCGGATGCAGCAAATTCTGACTGCCTCAGCGGAAGAGTTGTTTGTCTGCAAACCGACAACGCTCAAACTGCCGGAAGAAGCAAAAATCTTCGGCAATGTTGTCTGTGCAAAATGCGGGGAAACGATTCCAGAGCCGCTTGCAAGACTGGAAAACGGACAGATTCTCTGTCTGGACTGCTGCACCTCCTACCGTAATTTCTAAACACAAAAAGACCCGCCAACGGCGGGTCTTTTTGTGTTATTCAATGCTGTTGAGAACATCCTCGATTTCCTCTTGACTTAAGCCATCAAAAAGAATGGTAGTGATCTTGTTATCCTGAATCGAGACATATTCCACGTCCACACCTTTACTGCGCTTTGATTCATAGAAAGCATAATCAATGCCGGTTTTAGAGGTGAAGATGCCGGAGTTTTTTACATAAGCTGTGCTGCGAGTGGAGGTCGAAGAAAGGGTATCCTTCTCAAGGATACGTTCGTCGATAATGATGCTGCGATTACCCGTTCCATAGAAAATAGTATGAGGGTAAGAGGCAGGGGAATAGGTATCGTATGAGTCGGATACAGAGTTTTTGCCTACATTCCAGCAGATGACCTGATAGATGATGGTATCAAAGTCATCCGGCAGGTAAGGAGGGACAAGAGGATAAATACCGACAGCTTCTTTTACCTTTTCCGGGGATTTCATGACTTTGGCATAGGAAGTATAGGAAATAGATTCTTCGATCTTTTTGGAAGTTGGACGGTTTAATGCTTCTTTTTCTTCAGGAGTTAAATCAACGCGTGTGACTTCATACTGAACAACACCGTTTTTAATGAAAAATTTGTGAGTGAAGCGATTCCCCGCATAGGCACCAACTGTACAGAGAATACAGATGACAGCGACAAGGATTGGAATGGAGATTTTTCTTTTCGTCAAGATTCCTCCTTCCGTACAGGACTGCTGGGCTTTGTGTATGGACTGGCAGATAAAAAATGTAGCTTCTTCCGGCTGGAAGGCTCCCATAGATGAGGTAACCTGTACAGCATCCGGTTCGTTTAGCAGTTCTTTTATTTTTTTTGTGTCACCATTTTTGGCGGCTTGCTCCAGTTTGTTTTCAATAGACGCTCTTTTCATCTGTCCTGACCTCCTTTTCCAGATAAAATAGTGGGCTTTTTGTGGGAGGGTTTTCCTCAAGGGAAAGTGTTTTGACCATTTTTTGGATTTTTCTGCGCAGGCGGACAGCCCGCATCCGCAAACTAGTTTGGGAAACCTTCCATTCTTGACTCAAGGTGATAAAGCTTTTTTTCTCGATATAGTGGGAACGGTAGAGTTTTTGTTCTTCCGGGGTGAGCCTGGATAAAACAACATCCACCCATTTTTGTTCATCAATGCACTGGTCTTGCTGCAGGAGAAGTTCCTCTATCAGGTCAGGACTTTGCTTTAAACTGGGCTGATTTGCCAGTTCCTCCTGATCAAGATACACGACCTGATTTTGTTCCCGGGAGCGTTTTCGGCGGGAGGATTTCAGACACAGCCGCGCAGTCTGAAATAAAAATCCGGCAGGATTTGGGTGTGAAATCAGTTTCTGCCGCTTTTGCCAGGCAATGATAAAGGTTTCCTGCAAAATATCCTGTGCCTGTTCCCGGTCTTTGGTCAGGACAAGCAGAAAGTTTCCAAGGTCAGCATAATTTTCTTCGCATAGCTTCTGGAAAAACGCATCGATATCCGCAAGATTTGTTTGTTTCATGTTGTGACCTCCTTTTTGGGAGATTCCGGGAAGGGACCCTTCTACCTTAATATGGCAGGAAAGGCAGGAAGGTAACGTAAAAAAGATAAAAAGAAAGCCCCGAATTTTCGGGGCGTAAGGATTATTCAAAGGAATCAAAAGAATCTTCATCCGACGGATCTTCCAGTATCTCACCAAAGCGCATTCGGCACTGCACCTTGATTTCTTCCACCTGACGATGAATCATCTCTTTGACTTCCCGTGGATTTTTTATGTTCTTCAGTTCCAGAACAGGCGAGGTTTTATCGGAGCTTTGCAGCAGGATACTGCCTACCCCGAAAATACGCTGTCCCAGAGTGATCTTCATGCTGATGTCCCGCACACGGTAGAGCAGGATCTCCTCAAATTTTACACTCAAAAGACCCTTTTCACAGAAGATGCGGTCATCGGACATGGAATATTTTGTAAAGGTAATCGGCATTCCCAAAATTCGGGAACGGTCAGACCATTTCATGGTAATTTTATCTTTTGTGCTCATAAAGCAGATCTCCTTTCGGTCATACTATTAAGTTTATTCTAGCATGTGAAAGGCAAAAAGCAAGGTTGTTTCGCTTGCTGCAAAAAAATTTTCATCTCGTTTTCTTTTTGTTCAGGACCACAACAAAAAGAAAAGGACTACCGTTTACTCTTTTCCCGAATCTGCTCGCACAGGCGGCCTTCGCTCTCTGCAATCAGCTCCTCCATCTCCTTGTGTTTGAGGTCGATGTAGGTTTTCAGCTCCTCGGACTGCTCCTGCAAAAGCTCCTTCATTGGTTTTTCGCTCTGTTTCTCTGCCTGATGCATCATCGTAACTTCCTTTCTGCGTTTTATATTTTACAAATATCACAATTTGTAAGCTTATTATATCAGCCTCAAAGGGGGATGACAATGCAAAAAAGTTGGAAAAAGCCCCGCCTGTTTTTGGGACAGACGGGGCAGAACAAACTAACGGGATTGATACCACAGAACAGCGCGGTGTTCCAGATCTTTAACAAAAGCGTCCTTGCCGTCACAGTAGCTTTCAATGTCCTGAGGAAAGAGTAGGGCAAGCTGCTGTTTTAGTTCCCCATAGGCTTTGGCATCTTGTGGATGGCAGCGGAGAAAATCGCGGACAGCAAGGTGACGGATGATGTCGTGCTGATTGGTTTGCTCAAAAATGTGGATTTGATGGGTTCGGTTGTCCCCACCTTTGCGAAAATATCGGCGTCCGGGAATTCCGAATTCCCCCATTACCTCATAGCCGAGTGCTTCAAACTGAGCACTGAGGGGGTCGACTGCTTCAATATGAGCAACCACTGGCATGATGTCAATGATCGGTTTTGCAAAAAGTCCCGGGACCGAGGTGGAGCCGATATGATGAATGGCAATCAACTCCTTTCCAAGAATTTGACGAATTGCCTGTGCTTCCTGTTCATATAGAGCAGGCCAATTTGGGTTATAAGCGGTGACAATAACATTCATCAAAATAACCTCCTCACGATTTTTATGACTATTTTGCAGTAAGCTCTGCGCCGGCATAAAGCGGAGCGGTAAGAAGATAACCTTCCGGAGGGACTGCAATAGCGATAGCCTGTACCTTGTATTCATGGCCGGTTTGCAGGTCGACAAAAACATCCGTCAATCCACCAATTGAGTAGGTTTTGCCGGAACCATTGGTATGATCTTCCAGTTCGGAAGTACTGTTGCAGGCAAGATAGTTGCCGGTTTCTTTGTCCTGCAGAGCAACGATAACGACCGCAGTAGGACATTCCTGCTCAGAAGAAAAGCTGACCATATATTCAATAGCAGCATCTTCCAGTGCCGGTGCAGCCAACAGATCAAGAGATAATAGGGAGGCATCTTCAAAATCTTCCGGACTCTCGTTTTCATTGTAGAAAAATTCCATGGAAGAAGAGCGGACGGATTGTTCCAACTGTTCTTCTACCTTTTTCTTTTCTTCTTCGGTTGTGTTTTCGGAATAAACTGGTGTACTAGCCTGAATATCAGGTTCCTCCCAGATATCATCACTCAGCAGGTCAGCCTTTAACTGTTCCTGAATTTCGGATGGAAGCACATCAAACCCTTCCTTGTCAAAATGCTCAAATAGTTCGCCCCAGGTTGTGTTCTCGTCTACCGGATAGCCTTTTGCCGTAACCTCGGTATTAGATGAACTGCATCCGGCAAGAGAAAGAGCCAACGCCACAGCAAATAAAACGGATAACAAACGAACAAAACGTTTTTTCATTGTCTTTTCCTCCCATAGTCAGATGGAATCGAAAATCGAATCCTTAAGACCAAGATACGCTTTTTTACTACCATTGTCAATAGAAGGAAAAAGTTTGTGGATGCGGGAAACGATTCAGTCCAGATTCGCGCACGCGGTGACCAAAGACGCCGTCTTTGAAATCTGCAAACTTTTGTGTACGAAAAGTCAGTTGAAAACTTGTTTTCAACTACAAAAAACTTCTGTTTTTACTCCTAAATTATTTATCAGAGCAAGGAAAAATCCTTGACGTTCTGGCGGTCGATGAGAGCTGCAAGCTCTTTTTCCAGCATGACACCATAACGGGTGTCGGACGAATAACTGAAGGTAGTCTTGATGCACCGCTCGACAAAATAGGTTGCCCTGCCCATTGCCATCGGCAGGCTGTCGCCGGTCAGAAACCCGCCGGTCAGCACACTGGCAAACAGGTCTCCTGTACCTGGATAGGATACCGGGACATAGTCGCAGTCGATGCACCAGAAGGAATTGTTCTTGCGGTCATAGCCGATGTTAGCAAGCTTTCCGGATGCCATCGGAACGCCGGTGATTACCACGTCGTTTGGCCCCAGTTCACTTAAACGAGCAAGCAGGCTCCTTGCATCCGAGCGGGACAATCCTTCGGTATGGTAGGGAATTTTCAGCAGCATGCACGCTTCGGTGAGGTTTGGGGTGATGACATCTGCTACCCGTACCAGCTCGGTCAGGCGAGCCCTCATCTGCGGCGTGATGGTGCGGTAAGGACGTCCGTGGTCGCCCATGACAGGGTCCACCACAGCAAGTGCATCCGGGTAAGCGGAAAATATTTTTAAGCAGTGGTCAATCTGTTCTTCCGAACTTAAAAAACCACTGTACACACATTCAAATTCCAGCCCCAGCTTTTGGTAATGTGTAAGGCACGGAAGGGTGAAATCGGACAGGTCACGGCGCTGGACCTCACCTAGTCCGCCGGTATGGGTGGAAAACACAGCGGTTGGGATTGGGCAGACCTGCACGCCCATAACCGATAAGGTTGGCAGGATCACAGATAAAGAGCATCGCCCGAATCCGGAAAGGTCGTGGATGGCGGCAACTCGTTTGGGACGATCTGGCATAAAAAACACCTCCAGCAAAGAATGATTTTATTATAGCATACTGTTTTGGGAAAGGGGGAGAATTGGAAGTAATGCTAAATTTTTAACATGCAATTTTACAAACTCACCAAAAACAAATTCACCGGGCGCGACGGCTTTATGCAATACAAGGGAAATTCAAAAAACGCTGGAAACTGCGCGATTTTCGAGATATAATGAGAAAAGAAATTTTGATATCAGATGTCTTTTCAGAAGAAATGAAGCGAACAAAACCGGATTTTGACAGGTCGTCATATCCGGTGTTTTTTAGAAGGAGAGTTTTCAGTGATTCGAAACGATTTAAGAAACATCGCAATCATCGCGCACGTAGACCATGGTAAGACCACCCTGGTTGACCAGATGCTCAAACAGAGCGGTACCTTCCGTGACAACCAGTCTGTTCAGGACCGTGTCATGGATAACGGTGACCTTGAACGTGAAAGAGGTATCACCATCCTTGCAAAGAATACTGCAATCAATTATAAAGGCACAAAGATCAACATCATTGACACCCCAGGACATGCAGACTTCGGCGGCGAGGTTGAGCGTATCCTCAAAATGGTAGACGGTGTTATCCTGCTGGTTGACTCTTTCGAAGGTCCAATGCCTCAGACCCGTTTTGTACTGTCCAAAGCACTTTCTCTGGGTCACAAGGTTATCATCGTAGTAAACAAGACTGACCGTCCGGATGCAAGAAACGAAGAAGTAACCGAGGAAGTTTATGATCTTCTGTTTGATCTGGATGCAAACGAAGAACAGCTCGAAAGCAAAATCCTGTACTGCTCCGGTAAAGAAGGAACCGCTTCCCGTGAGCCAGGTGTGAAAGGCGAAAATCTGGATGTTCTGTTTGACACCATCCTGGAAGAAATCCCAGCACCAGAAGGTGATCCGGAAGGCCCTGCACAGATGCTGATTTCCTCCATCGACTACAACGACTTTGTCGGCAGAATCGGTATCGGCAGAATTACAAGAGGTACTCTGAAAGTAAACGATCCAGTTATCGTATGCGATTACCACAATCCAGATGTTTCCTATCGCTCCAAGATCGTAACCCTCTATCAGATCGAGGGCCTGCAGAGAGTTCAGGCTCAGAGCGCAACAGTCGGCGATATCGTTTGTATCTCCGGTATTGAAAACCTGAGCATCGGTGAAACCATCTGTTCTCCAGATACACCAGAACCACTGGAATTTGTAAAGATTTCCGCTCCAACTGTTGAGATGACCTTCTCGGTTAACAACAGCCCATTTGCAGGCAAGGAAGGTAAGTTCCTGACCTCCCGTCATCTGCGTGACCGTCTGTTTAAAGAGACCCTCAAGGACGTTTCCCTGCATGTTTATGAGACCGAATCCACAGAATCTTTCCGCGTAGCAGGTCGTGGTGAAATGCATCTGTCCATCCTGATTGAGACCATGCGCCGTGAAGGTTATGAATTCCAGGTCAGCACCCCACAGGTACTGTTCCAGCAGCAGGACGGCAAAACACTGGAACCAATGGAACAGCTGGTAGTGGATGTTCCGGATTTTGCAACCGGTTCTGTTATGGAAAAGATGGGTATCCGCAAAGGTACACTGGTTTCCATGAACCCATTTAACGGAAGAACCAAGCTGGAATTCATTGTTCCTGCAAGAGGTCTGTTTGGCTACCGCAACGAATTCTTGACCGATACCAAGGGCGAAGGTATTATGAGCTCGGTATTCTATGGCTACGAACCATTTAAAGGTGATATTCCAAAACGTGCAACCGGTTCTCTGATCGCATTTGAAACCGGTACAGCTGTTACCTACGGTCTGTACAACGCACAGGAAAGAGGTACCCTCTTTATTGGTGCTGGTGTTGAGGTTTACGAAGGTATGATCGTTGGACAGTCTCCAAAGGATGAGGATATCGTTGTTAACGTCTGCAAGAAGAAACATATGACCAACACTCGTGCATCGGGAAGCGACGATGCACTGCGCCTGATTCCACCGAAGGTTATGAGCCTGGAACAGGCAATCGAGTTCATCACCGATGATGAGCTGATCGAAGTAACACCAAAGAGCATCCGTATGAGAAAACGTATTCTGGATAAATCTGAGCGTATGAAAGCTTGGAGCAAGAACAGAGGTTAATTTATCGTCCGAGGTGCGATGAAAAACCCTCCTCGATTTCGAGGAGGGTTTTTGCGTATGCGGGAGGGAATCTGTATGGAGAAAATCACAGTCTGGACCAAACAGCACAAAGCGGTGCTGGAAACCTTGGAACGGGAAGGCCGATATGTGGCAAAGCGCCAGTTTGTAGAGTATGAAAACGAAGACTGCGCACCGTTAGTTCTGGAAGTTTATGATTGGCTGGTAAAAAACGGTCCAAATGCTTCCCAAAAGCCGCAGGATGCGGATTATCCGGTATGGGTATCCTTTTCCCGGGAAGGAACCTATCTGCCGCAGGAACACAGCGTAATGCTGGAGCTGAGTCTTGATCCCAAGCTGATTACCCCGATTCACGTAGCAAAGTGGGGCATGATTTTAAACTATTCCTATATTCCAAAAGATATTGAGGACGCTAAACGACACCAGAAGCTTTTGCAGGATTATCACACCAGCGATACCCAGGCATATATGTCCCGGTTTTATCCGGAAATCAAGCGGGAGATTATCGCAAGTTGGGACAGATTGTTTGATGACAGCATCGAAGTAAACAGCAACCAGAAATATGGAACGGTATGGGAGATCAGAAAAGAATGGATAACCAACGTGATCAGATAATTCTCTATTCTCCGCAGAGCGATGCGGTGATTGACGCAATCCAAAAGGATGGTGTCTGTTATTCCAAGCCGGAATATATCCGGGCAAAATATGGGGAAAGCGCACCAATCTTCCTTACTGCATACCAGTGGTTTGTACAGAAGGCAGAGAAACTTGTGAAAAAGCCGGAAGGGGCACAGTTTCCCTACTGGGCAGTAGCCCAGCGCAGTGCGGTGGATGTGACCGGCGGCGGAACGGTGCTAACCTTGCGTGTGCCGATTGAGCAAGCAGTATATTTTGATCTGTATGACTGGAACAAAATTTTGCAGCTTCGCTTTTTGACCGATGATCCCAAAGAGGAACGAAAATTTGTACAGGAGCTTTCGCTTCGCGGCCTTGACTGCTATAAGGTCATGATGTCTGATTTTTATCCAGAGGAGAAACAGAAAATTCTGCAAAGCTGGGAGAGACTGTTTTTGCACCATGACCGCATCAAACAGGGAGATGATTCCGGAGTGGGAATTGTTCAGGCTGGACTGTGGTGTATCCGAAAAGAGTGGATTGTTTTGGAATAAAGTAAAAACACCTGTCAATTACTGACAGGTGTTTTTCTTCTGAGGTGTGTTTTTTGAGGAGGGTAGAGCAAATACCCAACGAACGATGCGGCTTCGTTCCTCTTGTTGAGTACATTCTTATTATACACGCAGCAAAAAAATGTTTGTTAAGCCGCTGTAAATTACCTTTGAAAAAACATGGCTTAAAATGTTAAAAGCAAAATTCGACTTCAAATCGCCCGAAAATAGCAAAAATATCGACAAAAGAAAAATTCCTGCTTTCTCCTTTTGAAAATGCACGATACTATAATCGGTTTAAAATACTGGAATTCTTGGAAGAGGATTGCGATATGAGTGTTCATTAATTTAGCTGTACCGAGTAAGATAATCTCCCAATATAAAATAACAAAAACAGGTTCCAAAACGGAACCTGTTTTTGTTTTATCCTATTTGAGAACCTGTTTAAATACGCGGTAGAAGTTTTTGTAAGCGACCTTGTCGCAGTCTTCCTGACTGTATCCGCGTTTCTTCATCTCGAGAATCAGGTTGTACGCTTCTGCTTCGTTGGAAACGCCGTCCGCGCTTGGGGAATCCAGGTTGGAGCTGAACGAACCGAGCGCTTCACCGCCCAGATAGTCGTCGAAGTCATAGCCCAGACCGATATGGTCGATACCAATGAGGTTTGCGATATAGTCCAGATGGTCACACAGCTTCTGAACATTCTGTTCTTCGCGTTTCTCGCTGACAAACTCACGCAGGCTGTTCATACCGACCAAGCCGCCGGTTTTTGCAATTTCCTTTAACATATCATCGGTCAGGTTGCGTTTTGCCGGACAAACGGTACGGGAGTTGGAATGAGAAGCGATGACCGGAGTGGTTGCAATGCTCATCAAATCCCAGAAAGATTTGTCGTTGAGGTGGGAGACATCCAGTACCATGCCCAGTTTTTCCATCCGTTTGACAGCCAGTTTTCCAGCTTCGGTCAGGCCTCTGGAAGGATCCTGTGGACAGCCGGTAGCCAGAGCATTCAGCTCATTCCAGGTCAGCATTGCATGACGTGCGCCGACTTCATTGTAGAAGTAATCGATCATGTCGATGTCTTCTCCAATCTGGCTTAAACCTTCGATACCAGTGACAACATTGATTTTGCCGGCTTTGGTTCCTTTTTCAAAGTCCTCAAACTTTGTGACGAAGTTTAACAGGTCAGCAGAATCGATCATCTCTTCCTTGATGCTCTGAACAATCTGTTTGGAGCGAGCAGCAGGGTCTTTGTCGTATGGAGGGTCGATCCAGATAACGAAAATACCACCGGTTACCTTGCCGGCCTGGAATTTTTTCAGATGATATTTACGGAAAATATCGGTTTCATGATTGTCAACTCGTTTGCAGGTGACGTCGGTCCAGACGTCGCCGTGTCCATCAAAAAGCATGGGAAATCCTCCTTAAAAATAAAGTCCAGATATAACAATACATCGAAATTGTGACAAAAACAAGAACAGGAGGAAAGAGCATGCTCCTTCCTCCCAAAAAACTATCGTAACAGATTGCCGACCAGAACACCATAATAGTTGCCCAGGACATAGCCGAGAGTACCGATCAGAAGAACAGGACCGATCAGTTTGTTCCAGCCTTTGGAGATTGCCATTGCAGCAGCGGTAGTAGGACCACCGATGTTTGCGTTGGAAGCAAGGATGATTTCTTCCAGACTGAAGTGGAAGATCTTACCAAAGATCAGGGTGATCAGCATGTTGCATGCAACGATGATCAGGGCGTATACCAGCAGCAGAGGAGCCTGTGTCAGGATGCTCATGATGGAAGCAGGTGCGCCGATAACTGCAAAGAAGATGTAGATTAAGAAGGTACCAATCTCGTTTGCGCCAGGAGCATCGTTGAATGTCTTCGGCAAAGCGGTTGCACAGATCATGGTGACTGTGGTCATAATCAGATATTTGTTGCCAAGCAGCTGGTTAAGAATGAAGGTAGCGCCTTCAGCTGGGAACAATGATGCAAAGAAGTTTGCGATTGCGGTGGAGATTGCAACGATGATGGTGGAAGCTGCAAAACAGAAAGCAATGTTCTGAAGGGAAATTGGTTTTGCTTTCCAGTAGCTTTCTGCGCTCTGGCCCATACCGGCTTCTACTTCATCAACCAGAGGGTGGCTGTAGTGTTTGCGGAAGAAGTTGATGGAAGGCATTGCAATCAGAACAAAGAAGTACAGAGCCATCAGCAGGTTATCGGCAACGACTGCCTGCGAGCTCAATTCACCAGAAGCACCGAAGGTGTCTGCCATAGCTACAAAGTTTACCGAGCCGCCAACATAGGTACCGGAGAACATAGCTGCAACCTTATTAAGATCCGGAACAAATTTTTGGAGTGCGAAAAATCCGGCAAAAGCACCCAATACGGTACCGACAGAGCTGATCAGATAAATGATCAACAGCTTGCCGCTCTCTTTTCCGATTTTCTTGATGTTGCACTGGAACAGAAGAAGAGGGATTGCCAGAGGAACAACATAGTCCCATACACTGTCATAAACCGGGGAAGCAGTTGGAATGATTCCAATGTTGGAAAGAATCATCATACCAAGCAGGGCAAGAACACATCCAGTTACTTTGGATGCCCATTTGTAGCGTTGCTCCAGCCAGATGGCAAGGGCAGCATCGCCGACCAAAATAGCCCATAATACCCAGGTATTATCAGCGCTGATTAAAGATTCCATAAAAACACTCTCCCTTAAAACTTTTTAGGGTAATCAGTACCCAACCGTATTCTATCATATTTTTATTCTTTTGTCCGGTATCTCATGCTTTTTTGGAAGGGTAGGATATCAGTTCACAGAAGTGAAATTGATAAGAAAATGACAAAAAACAGGGATAAAAGGAATACCGTTTATCCAAAGAAACAAAACAAATCACTTTTTAGTCACAAAAGTATCACAAAGATCTGTTAAAGAGAAAATAATTTGTAAAAATGACTAAAAGTCATTTGAGAAGGCGGGTCAAAGAAAATATGTAATTTTTGTGAAAAAGACGAACGAAAATGAAGACTAATGTCAAAAAATGCTCACCCATTCGGGTGAGCATTTGAAAGAAAATCTGTGGTTATGCGCTGACAATATCTCCTGATTCCACAGACCATGTCTGACCCTGATATTCTATGGTATTGACAGGATAGGCGGTAAAGTTGGTATAAGCAGTTCGGAAACGAATGGTGTAATCTGATTTATTGCTGCCATCCCATTCATCCTGAATGCGGATCAGCACGCTGTATTTGTCCTGCCAGTTTGGAATATTTTTTCTGTCGTCCAGCAAGGTGTCAAGATCACCCGGCGTTACCGTGATGGAATATCCCTGTTTATTTAGTTTAGACTGGATAACATCACAAACATAGGGGTGGAAGTTGCGGGTGAGCGGAGAGCTCTGAAAGTCCAGAAAGATGGACTTACAATCTTGGAAGTTAGGCTGGGAGTTTTGAATCAATTGAAGAACCATCTGAGAATATGCGTTTGCATAATGGTTGACCTCAGAAAGATTCAGTGCTTTTTCAAAAGCAGCTTTGGTTTCCTTTCCATCATTTAACTGATACTGTGCACCGTAGCTTACCGTGTCATTTTGGATTAACAACAGGCTGTCAGTCATCTGAATGGTATAATCAGAGGTATCGTGGATAAAGAAGGTAAGCGCATTCTTTAAGGATTTGTTTTTGTCCACCTTCTGAAAGCTGTCTTTTTTAACGGTAATGTCAGGAATCAGCTTTTGAACCAGACCGGTACGGGCAACATCTGCATTGGACAGCTTATCGGAAGTTTTGCTGTCCAGAGAAACGACCATCTGGGTGGAATCAATCAGTTTATACAGCCAGCTTGGATGTTGCGGAAGATTCTTTAAGGTTGATTCCAGCAGTGGAAAGAAACTGCCACCTTCTTTTTGTGTAAAATTATAGTGCTTATACATGGTGTTTGGTGAAGGATCATCCTCCAGGAAAACATAGGCACCATTCACGGCAGGTTCTACACGCAGTCGGGTGAATTCATCCGCAAAGGAAAAATAAATATTAGGGTCTTGCCGTCCTTTAAGAACTTCCTTCCAAGTGGTGGACATGTTCTGATAGGATTCGTACAGAGCATTTGCATCCGAATTTTTCAGATCACCAGTGTAGGTATAGGTATGAGCAGCTTTGTCGATTCGCCGGATTTCCGGATGATCTGAAAGGAAGGTGAAAGCACTTTGTTCGTCCTTGGAAGCGATCTGATCCAGAAGACTGCGCAGCTGAGAAATGTCATGGGACTGATAAGGAACATCATCAAAATTGTGCATGACCTTGTCTGTTACGGAAATCAGATATTCCGGAGAGCTGGAAAGGTTGAGCAGATCCCATGTAAAAATAGAATCCCCCTGGTGCAGCTCAAGAGAGTAGCGGATTTCATAATCTGAAACCTCATATCCGGTGACACCAGTATGTTTAGTCATGCGGACAGCATTGGTTGCGAGCAAAGCATTGCAAATCTGCTGAATGGTGTCCTGATCATCGATGTGGTAGACTCTTCTGTTGACCGGGACAGCTTCATCCTGATAAGCGCCGCGCTCGAAGGAAAACAGGCGAACGAAGGAAATATCCTTCGCCTTGGGACAGGATATGGAAAGAGAGGTGTTGGAAGGCAAAACCGGAGAATCTGCCTGTTCCAGCATCTTTTTGCCTTCATCTGTCATGGAAGCGGGGGTAAGCCCGACAATGCGCGAAACACCCATGACCGGCTCATCCGGGTCCGGCGGAATATAGGTGTAGGCATGGCCAGACAAAGAAGCACCAAAAAGAAGTGTCAGACACAGCAGAAGACAACAGAGCCTTTGATACACGTTTCTTACGTTCTTTTTCATAATATCCCTCCTTAAAGATAATCAAACGGTATTTAAGCCATGGCAACAACCTCGGAAGGAGTGATCTGCCAGCTGCCATTTTGGAAGACAGCCTGATTTTCCGGATAGTAGACAGCAGCAAGATTGCCCACCGTTGCGCCAATGATATAGGACACGCTGGTATTACTGTTCCACTTGTCGTCGATTTCCACCAATACCCCGTTTTGATATCCACCGACATCTTTGTCCCAGACACCCCGTTCGATTAGCTGATCAAAGTCTCCCGCATAAACGGTGAAGGAATAGCCTTTTTTTGCAAGATTCTGCTGAATCTGTTTGCATACATTGTCGCGAAAAGAGCTGTTTTCCGGGAAGTTTTGCAGATCAATGGTCATCTCAGTGCGATCTTCAAAATAAAAGCCATCGTCTTTTATCAGCTGTAAAATCATTTGAGTGTAGGCATCCGCGTACTGTTTTTCATCCAAAGGATTCAGTGCTTTTTCAAAAGCCGCTTTTGTCTGTTTACCATTTTCCAGCTGGTACAGTGCACCGTAGCTTACCGAATCGTTGTGAATTAGCAGCTGGGTATCGGTCATGCTGATTGTATAGTCTGAGGTAGAGAGGATACTGAAGGTCAGGGCGTCAGAAAGCGTGTAATCCTTTTTTACCCGCTGGAAGCTGCCGGATTTTACCACAATATCATGGAGTAACGGTTTAATAAAGCGAGTACGGGAGGTGTCGGAAACAGTGGCTGGATTTTTAATGCCGGTTGGTTTATAGTAGACAACCTGCATTGGTGCAGAATCAACCAGTTTATACAACCAGCTTGGATGCTGTGGGAGAGTAGAGAGTGCTTTTTCTGTACTGTTTAAAAAGGAATTCCTACCAGACTGTATGCTTTCTTGTATCGAGTTGATAGAGTTCCCTTCCAGAGTGAGCACGATACCATTTTGAGCTTGATTCATCACAATTCTGCCTTTGCCGCTGGAAAGAGCAAGATATTGATTTGGTTGAGTTAGTTCACCAGCATCTTTTAATGAAATGGGGGTATATGACCAAGTCTGATATTCTTTATAAATATTGTCACGTTGTTCTTTGGATAGGTCATCGGTGGTGGTATAAACATGGGCGGTTTTATTTACTCGATAGATACAGGGCTCTTCATCCAGTACGGAGAAAAGATCATGATTGGATTGATTTGATAATTTTTCTAAAATAGAAATAACACTGGAAATTTTTGAGCTTGTAAATGGTAAGTCTGTGTAATTGCCGATCTTTTTATCCTGCACACGTAGCAAATAATTCTCTACTCCCACCAGGCTGTTCCAAATTTGTGTGCTTTTATTGGAGTGAAGTTCCAAGGAAAATTCTGTTTTGTAATCAGAAATATCGTAGCCTGTGATATCAGGACGAGAAGTGGTGCACTTTGCGTTTGTTTTGCTCAGAGTCTGACAAATTTGCTCGATGGTCTGTGAATCCTCGATCAGGAAAACCTGGCCGGAAGCATTTCCTTTGTAGTTGGTGCCGTTGGGATAATGATACAGAAGGATATAGTCTACATTTTCAGCCGAAGGACAGTCCATTGGATAGATAGCAGCAATAGCTGGAATCAATGTTTCCCCATCCTTGGTGTAGAAATCTTTAATGGCGTTTTCTCCCTTTAGGTTGACATGATCAGGAATAGCACTCTGCTGTGAAACAGCAGAAGTATTAGCAGCAGAAAGAGAAAATCCTTTTGTAAAGCAAGTAGTCAGAAGTACAGCACAGAATAAAATACTTAAAAATTTTTTCATAAAAGTTCTTCCTCCTGTCATTATAAGCCCCAATTATTCTACAGATGGTTGGTGATCCAGTTCAATCTGTTCGATCTGCTGCCAGATTTCCTTGCCGTTTAAATCATCCAGTTTGTACAGTGCACCGTAGCTGACAGAATCGTTCTGGATTAAGAGCAGAGTGTCGGTGATGCTGATCAGATAGGTGCTGTTAACGTGCTCCCGATCCTCTGCAAGGTCACGAACTTTTAAAGTAAAGGCATTTTTCACAGTGTAATTTTTGCTTACCTTTTGGAAGCTGTCCTTTTTCACCGTAATTTTTCCAAGAAGTTTTTGCATATCGGATTCGCAGGAAGCGGACATCGGCTGGAAGGTTTTGCTTCCTTTCTTTGCGTAGGAGACAGCAATGTTTGGTTCTTCCAGAATACCGCAGAACCAGCTTGGATGTGTTGGAAGATTTTTGCTCAACGAATCGAAGGTGGTAAAGAAGCTCTTGTCCGATACAGATACTTTTTGGGTATACTCATTTGGGGAAGAAGTATAGAGAGAAAGCTCCGCACCATTTTCTGTCTGCTGAAGTTTGAAGCGACTGTTGCTGTCGTTGAGACGGAAGTAAACATTTGGATTGATAACGTTGCCGGAAAGGCTGCTGCTGTATGGTTTCAGTTTCTGGTAACAAGCATTTACTTTGGAACGATCGGATGACTTGAGGTCTTCGTTTGATACAAAGGTGTGTGCTTTGGTATCAACCTTACGAATTATAGGCTGTTTTGGAAGTGTGGAAGCAAGCGAGGTGGATGAATTTGCGCGCAGTTTGTTGAGCACGTTGGTCAGTGGAGCAACATTCTTTGTGACAAACGGCATGTCGTCATAGTCACCGGTTAGTTTGTCTTCCAGCTTCATCAGATAGGTGTCTACCCCATACAGGGTATTCCAGACTTCGACACCGTCTTTGGTGTGGACTTCCATCGAGAACTCGGTTTTGTAGTCCTTAATGTCGTACCCGGTTACATTCTCAGCCTCGGTTGTACATTCTGCTTTGGTGGCAAGCAGTGCCTGACGAATGCTTTCGATTTGAGATTTATCGGTAATCAGATAGAATTTTTCGGCAGGTGGGGTACAACCATGTGGATAGTAGAAAAGACGAATATAGCTGACATCCTTGGATGCGGGAAAATCCAGCTCGCGCACCACACCGATTGCAGTCGGCTCTACCTCCACACCATCCTCGGTGGTGTAGGACTGTGCGTTGATTGCTTTCTGTCCTGCCTCGTTGATTTTGTCAGGTGTATCGGAAGCAGGATAAAGAATCTCATCTGTCGAGGTAACCTCTGTGGAGGTCTTGGCAGCAAAAGCAGAAAGCCCTCCGCCAAATCCACCTGTTAAAAGTGCAGCACAAAGGCAGATACTCAAAAATTTCTTCATAAAAAGTCCTCCTTTAAACTTGATTTTATAAAAAATACTCTTTCTATAAAAGTAATATCCTACTTCTGTTTTACTGCATTGGAAGAGAAAAATCAAGATGCGTCAAGTGTAGAAAAAAGATGGTAACATTTGTGTAGAAATTGTAAATTCGTAAACTAAGTTATATAATATGCTTGACAAATTAAATAATAAGTTTTACAATAACATCAGAATACAGAAAGAAGGTGTGGGAAGAATGAGCAAGAGCGTATACAGCCTGGTGCTCAGCGACGACGTGGTTGCCGCCGTGGATCGAGCGGCCTATGCTTTGGGCAGCAGCCGTTCCAATTTGATCAACCAGATTTTGGCAGAATATGTTTCCTTTATTACGCCGGAAAAGCGCAGAAAGGATATTTTTGATTCGTTGGTTTCGGTAATCGATGGTTTTGAACCGTTTCAGGTACAGTCACGGGGTTCCGACAGCATGCTGTGCATCCGCAGTCCGCTTCGTGTCAAATATAATCCCACCATTAAATATACGGTGGAGCTTGCCAGAAACAACGGTTCGCAGATCGGACAGCTTCGCATTATGACCCGTACCCAATCGGAAGCGCTGATTGAAATGCTCGATGCATTTTTCTATCAGTTTTGTAAGATGGAACAAAAGTATATCCACCATCTGTTTCCAAATGTTGTTCCGCAGTATCAGGTTGGGCAGGGAAAGCTGATCCGAAACTTCTCTTTGTTAAAGGAAGGATGCAAAAACAACGAGATAGGAACCGCGATTGCATCTTATATTCAGATGATAGACCGGGCACTGAAAGCATGCCTGGGGGCAGATCCTTCCCAGTGGGATGGTATTATCGAGCAGATTTATCTGGAATATTTAAAGGAAACACCGATTATCTGCTAAAACCAATTTCAGTAAAATTTCAAACACAGATAGAACCCTGAACCAGAAAGGTGTGAAGAGAAATGAATGCACAAAAATTTACCCAGAAATCGTTAGAGGCCGTTCAGACAGCCAACAACATTGCTCTGGAAAACAATAATATGCAGATCGAGCAGGAGCACCTGCTGTATGCACTGCTGACAATGGACGAAAGCCTGATTGCTCAGCTGCTTAAGAAGATGGAAAAAGATCCACAGGCAGTTGCACAGGCAGTCAAACAGCAGATTGATAAAATGCCGGGTGTAACCGGTTCGGGCAGAGAAGCCGGAAAGATCTATATTGCACAGGATGTTGACAGTGTGCTTGCCAAAGCAGAAGGAATCGCAGATTCTATGAAGGACGAATATGTCTCGGTGGAACATCTGATGATCGCTCTGCTTGAAAATCCAAATAAAAACTTAAGAGAGATCTTTAAACTGTTCTCGATTCAGAAAAACGAATTCTTAAAGGTCCTCCAGCAGGTAAGAGGAAATACCCGTGTTACCAGCGATTCGCCGGAAAGCACCTATGATGTGCTCAAAAAATACGGCCACGATCTGGTAGAGGATGCAAGAAATAAAAAACTTGATCCGGTAATCGGCAGAGATTCTGAAATTCGAAATGTTATCATGATCCTGTCCAGAAAGACCAAGAACAACCCGGTCCTGATCGGTGAACCTGGTGTTGGTAAAACCGCAATTGCAGAAGGTCTGGCGCTTCGTATCGTGCGTGGGGACGTTCCGGCAAACTTAAAAGATAAAACCATCTTCTCTCTGGATATGGGTGCACTGATTGCCGGTGCAAAATTCAGAGGCGAATTTGAGGAACGACTCAAAGCCGTTTTGGGCGAAATCAAAAAGAGTGAAGGCAAGATCATCCTCTTTATCGATGAGCTGCATACCATTGTTGGCGCAGGTAAGACCGAAGGCTCGATGGATGCCGGCAACCTGTTAAAACCAATGCTTGCCCGTGGTGAACTGCACTGTATCGGTGCTACTACCTTAAACGAATACCGTCAGTATATCGAAAAGGATGCAGCACTGGAACGAAGATTCCAGCCGGTACTGGTTGCAGAACCAACCGTTGAGGACACCATCTCCATTCTGCGTGGCTTGAAAGAACGTTATGAGGTATATCATGGCGTTAAGATTCAGGATGCAGCTTTGATTGCTGCTGCAACCTTGTCCGACCGTTATATCTCCGACCGTTTCCTGCCGGATAAGGCAATCGACCTGGTCGATGAAGCATGTGCAATGATCCGTACTGAGATGGACTCCATGCCGACCGAACTGGATGAGTTAAACAGAAAGATCATCCAGCAGGAGATCGCTCAGGCAGCGCTCAAGAAAGAGGAAGACAAACTTTCCAAAGAGCGTCTGGAAGCAGTGACCAAAGAGCTTGCTCAATTGAGAGAAAAATTCAATTCCATGAAGGCACAGTGGGACAACGAAAAGACCGCTATCACCAAGGTTCAGAAGCTGCGTGAACAGATCGAACAGGTAGGCGGAGAGATCGAGCGTGCTGAACGGGAATATGACCTTAACAAGGCAGCCGAGCTCAAATATGGCAAACTGCCGCAGTTGAAAGCAGAGCTTGAAAAAGAAGAAAAACTGGCAGAAGAAGCACAGCAATCCAGCCTTTTGAGGGATAAAGTTACCGAAGAAGAGATTGCAAAGGTAGTCGGCAAGTGGACCGGCATCCCGGTTGCAAAAATTATGGAAGGTGAGAGGGAGAAACTCTTGCACATGGAGGATATCCTGCATCAGAACGTTGTGGGACAGGATGAGGCAGTCCGCCTTGTCAGCGAAGCAATCCTTCGTTCCAGAGCTGGTATCTCCGACCCGAACCGTCCAATTGGTTCCTTCCTCTTCCTGGGTCCTACCGGTGTTGGTAAGACTCAGCTTGCAAAGACCCTTGCAAAGACCTTGTTTGATGATGAAAACAACATGGTCCGTATCGATATGAGTGAGTATATGGAGAAGTACTCCGTCTCCCGTCTGATCGGAGCACCTCCAGGATATGTTGGTTATGAGGAAGGCGGTCAGCTGACCGAAGCAGTTCGCCGCAGACCATACTCGGTTGTTCTGTTCGATGAGGTTGAAAAAGCACATCCAGATGTATTCAACGTCCTGCTTCAGGTGCTGGATGACGGCAGAATCACCGATTCTCAGGGCCGTACCGTGGACTTTAAGAACACCATTATCATCCTGACCTCCAACCTTGGTTCTTCCTATATTCTGGACGGCATCACTCCTGATGGCGAAATCAGTGAGGAAGCAAAGAATCAGGTCAACATGCTCTTAAAGAATAGCTTCCGTCCGGAATTCTTAAACCGTCTGGACGAGATCGTTTTCTATAAACCATTGACCAGAGAGAATATCGGCAATATCATTGACCTGCTGATGAATGATCTGAAAAAACGTCTTGAGGCAAAACAGATTGAGCTTAGCATGACTGATGCTGCAAAACAGTACATCATCGACAATGCTTATGACCCAATCTACGGTGCAAGACCACTCAAGAGATTTTTGCAGAGCCATGTCGAAACCATGCTTGGCAGAAAGATCATCTCCGGAGAGATTGGCGTTTCGGACGAGAATGAAGAAATGTGCAAGGTTGTCATCGATGCTGAAAACGGGGAACTGGTAATCCGCTAAAACAAGATAAAAGGATAAAATCCCGGATGCAAACTGTATCCGGGATTTTGTTTTGTGCTTTTATCGGGAAGATTCTTGTGATACAATAAAAAGAAACGAACACTATCATATTACGGAGAAAATAGAATGGCAAAAAAACAACGACTGGACAAGGCAATCGCAATGCAGGGCTCTCTTTCCCGCAGCGAGGTTAAAACACTCATCCGCAAGGGTGCGGTAACGGTAAACGGACAGGTGGTAAAAAATGCAGATTTCGGTGTCGATTTTGACAGCGATACCGTAGCGGTGCAGGGGAAGGAACTTTCCTTAAGTATGCACATCTACCTGATGCTCAATAAACCAAAAGGGGTCGTCAGCGCAAGCGAGGACAAAAAACTGCCGACAGTGGTCGATCTGATTCCGAAGGAACTGTGGAGAAAAGGGCTTTTTCCAGCAGGAAGGCTGGACAAGGATACCACCGGCTTTGTGCTGATTACCGATGACGGAGAATTTGCCCACGATATTCTTTCCCCGAAAAAGCATATCTCCAAAACCTATCATGCGCTGGTAAACGGAACCATCACCGATGAGATGGTGGAAGGCTTTGCAAAAGGGGTTACCATCGGGGAGGATTTTACTTTACCGGCGTCGCTTAAGAAAATCTCCTCAGAAGAACAGGGCGACTGGGGGGAGGTTATCCTCAAAGAGGGGATGTACCATCAGATTAAGCGGATGTTTGGCGCTTACGGCTTAAAGGTACTGGAACTTAAACGAGTTCAGATGGGAAAACTTCCGCTTGACCCAAATCTCGAAGAAGGAAAATGCCGGGAGCTGACTGCCGAGGAACTGAGACTTGTCAGCACAAGGGACAAATCTACGGAGGAATAACAGGATGGGATGTCTAATCTGTGAGCGGATTGAACAGATTCAAAAAGGATGTAACCCCTATTTCGTCTGCGAACTGGAAACTGGATATGTAGTACTGGGCGATCATCAGCGATTTGCAGGTTATACCCTGTTTTTATGTAAAGAACATGAAACCGAGCTGCACCTTCTTCCTTGGGATTATCGGATGAAGTTTTTGCAGGAGATGTCTTTGGTAGCAGAGGCAGTCTATCAGGTTTATCAGCCGGAAAAGATGAACTATGAGCTTTTAGGAAATGGAGACACCCATCTTCACTGGCATTTGTTCCCACGTGTAACTGGGGATACCCCGCAAAAAGGACCAGTCTGGTGGCTGCCAAGGGAAGAGATGTGGAATGATGCCTACCGGCCAACACTGCATCAACTGGAAGAACAGACCAAACGGCTCAAAATGCAAATCCAGAAGGTATACCAAAGCCGTTTGGGATTTGGTATGAAACTTTAAGACACAGGAAAGAACAATGAAGGAAAATATTTCTTATCAGAAACTGCCCCGCTCGTTTTATCTTGACGATACAGTCAATGTCGCAAAAAAGCTCATTGGCAAGCTGCTGGTGCGGGAAATTGGTGGGGAAACTTTGTCTGCCATCATCTGCGAAACCGAGGCTTATACCGGATTTTCTGACAAAGCCTGCCACTCCTATAAGGGAAAATCTGAACGGACAAAGGTGATGTTTGAGGAAGGCGGCAAAGCGTATGTCTACCTCATCTATGGAATGTACAGCTGCTTTAATATCACCACAAGGGAAGAAGGGGTTCCCGAAGCGGTACTCATCCGTGCTGCCTGTCCGGTAGAGGGAATCGAGCGGATGAAGGAACTTCGGCAAAGCAAAAAGCAGATTAAAAGCTTAAACGAAAAAAATCTGCTGTCCGGTCCCGGACGGCTTTGTGACGCAATGGGAATTACCCGGGAACAGAACGGCACCCTCCTTACCGAAAATGAACTTTTTATCTGCGAGGGGATTTCTGTTCCGGAAGAGCAGATTGCTGCAACAAAAAGAATCAACATTGATTATGCAGAGGAGGCGCGGGACTTTTTGTATCGGTTTGTCGATACAAAAAGCACCTGCCTGTCCGTTAAGTGGAGGGGACAAGAATGACAGCGGATACATTTTTCTGCCTGGAAAAATATGATTCCTGTTGTTTTACCGGACATCGGGTGCTGCCAAAGTCCGAAGAAGACAGAAATATTCTGCGGGATAAACTGCGCAGCACCATTGCACAGCTGGCAAAGGAAGGAATATATCGGTTTTATGCCGGCGGAGCCAGAGGATTTGACAGTATGGCAGCAATGGCAGTGCTCGAGATGAAGGCATATTTTCCACAGATTCAGCTGTATCTGGCACTGCCTTATCCGCAGCAGTATGAGCAATGGCCGCAAAGGGAGATCGCGCTCTTTGAACAGATTGCAGAACATGCAGATAAGGTGGAGATTATCAGTCCTGTTTATACCGAAGATTGTATGAAACGGCGCAATTACTATATGGTGGATCACAGCTGTGTGTGTGTCTACTATATGGTACATTCGGTACGAAGCGGAACCGCGCAGACGGTAGCCTATGCCAGAAAGAAAAATGTCCGTTTAATTGACCTGACCGGCGACTTAAACGCAGAGTATCTTCCCGAAGAGGAAGAAGAGAAGCTTTCCTGTATCGAGCGAATTTACCTTGAGGAAAACATGGTGGTCCGGGAATTTTTTAAGAAAAAATAAAACCAGATGCTGTCTCAGACAGCATCTGGTTTTTTACTGTTCGGAGGAAGTATCTGCTGACGGGAAAGCAAACCCCTGCATAAAGCCGTTTTCTGCAAAGACAGAACAGACATCCCCGCCGATGACCTGGTTTTTATAGATCAAAAGATTTGCGCGGATATACTCCTTTTGACCGGGGTAATTGAGCACCGAGTAGGTGAATCGGCTAACCTGTTTTCCTTTAAACTTGCTCAGATCAAAGCCCTGGGAGGTCTGAATCTCGTTGTAATTTTGGTAGACATCCCCGAAGGTCTGCGGGATTACGACCTGCACCACCTCGATTGGTTCACTGGATACCTTCCATCCAAAGCTTTGCAGAAACTGGATGCGGGAAGAATTGTCCGGTGTGTTGGTGTCGTGTGTCTGGGAAATAAAAGGCAGGGGATCAGAAGAAGGGGATTTTTCTTTTTGGATGATTCCAATGAGCAAAATGGTTACTGCAAAGAGCAGTGCAATCAGAAAAATCCGCTTTAACAGAACTTTTGGCTTAATCGAACAGATGAACATGGACGGCGTTCTCCCTTCAAAAAGTATTCTCTGGTTTTTGCAAAAACTCGTGGAGATAAGATAACCAGTGCCACAAGATTTGGCAGGAGCAGACAGGCATTGAGCAGATCAGCCAACGAAAATACCAGTGGAAGCTGGGTAAAGCAACCGACAGCGCAGCCGGTCAGAAAAAGAAGGCGATAGATTTGCAGTGCAGTGGTGCTGTGAGGGAACAGGTATTCGATACATCTTTGTCCATACAGGCAAAAGCTGATGACCGAGGCAAAGGCAAACAGGGTGATGGCAATGCTGAGCATTCTTCCTCCGCCTGTTCCAAGGCAGAGCAGAAAGGCATCCTGTGCCGCAGAAGGGGAAAGAGGAACCCCACTTGCCAGAATGACCAGAGCTGTGATGGAACAAACGAGAATGGTGTCGCAGAATACCTCAAAGATACCCCAGAATCCCTGCTCTACCGGGCTTTTGGCACCGCTGCACGCGTGAGCGATCGAGGCACTTCCAAGACCTGCTTCATGGGTAAAAATACCGCGGGAGATACCTACCCGCATCGAAACAAAAAATCCGACGCTGGTTCCGGTGAGTGCGGAAGTTTCTGTGGAAAAGGCCTGTGTTATAATCTGATGAAAAGCGTCCGGAATGTTTTGACGGTAAAAGAATAGTATCACACCGCATCCCAGAAGGTAGAACAGTGACATCAGAGGGACTAAGGCAGAACATGTTTTGACCGCACGGTCGCAGCCGCCGGATAAAACCCAGCCGCACAGCAGGGTAAGAATCACCGCACAGAAGGTGGGGGAAAGGGAAAAGCTTTCCCAGAGTGACTGGGCGATGGCATTGGTCTGGGTCATGCTGCCGCTGGAAAAGCTTGCAAGCGCGCAGAAAATACAGAAGAGGACAGCAAGGATTTTGCCCAATGTTCCTGAAATCCCTTTGGAGATATAATACATCGGTCCGCCCCGCAAGGCACGGGAATCGGGATCCCGCTGACGAAACTCCACCGCAAGAAAGACCTCCATGTATTTAGTCATCATTCCAAAGAAAGCGCCTACCCACATCCAGAAGATGCTTCCGGCGCCGCCCAGCTGCAAAGCTGCTCCCACACCGACAATATTTCCCACTCCCATGGTTCCACCCAGAGCAGTGCTGACAGCAGCGAAGGGGGAAACTCCTTTGCCATTTTCTCTATCAGAATGAAAAGAAAAAACGCTGCCGATGGTTTTTTGCAAGACGGTGGTCAGCCGGGTGATCGGAAGAAATCCAGTGCATACGGTAAAATAGAATCCACATAACAAGGTCAGGGCGATGGTTCCTCTGCCCCACAAAACCTCAGTAGCGGAATCCAGAATCGATTGGAGCATAAAAGACCTCCCAAAATCAGTTTGATAAAAGGTATGATCCAAACAAAAAAGATATGCAAAACAGGTGCTGGACTTTTTGGAAGGATTTTGTATAATAAAAAAGAACAGGAAAACTTAACTGTATCAAATATTGTGGGTCTAAGGGGGAATCTGATTTGTATCAGTGTGCAAAATGTTTTCAGAGGGGCTGCACCAAGCAGGATCTGACCAAGACTCTGCCGGAATGTCCGAGCAAGGAACAGGAAATTCAGGAGCAGGCAAAAGAACTGTATCAGGATGCCGAAAATCACCGCATCGCTTATTGTGCAGCTCTGACTGAAGCCGGCGGATACTGTCAGGATACAAGACTGATTGAGATTATCAAGTTTTTGCATCGGGGCGGATACCACAAGATCGGTCTGGCGTTCTGTACCGGATTGTTTAAAGAAGCGCAGGAAGTCGTTAATATCCTGGAATATAACGGCTTTGAAGTGGTTTCCATCATCTGCAAAAACGGCGCAATTACCAAAGATTTTCTGGGCATCACCGATGCCCAGGCGGTTCGCGGTAACTGTAAGACCGAGAGCATGTGCAATCCAATCGGACAGGCACTGCTGTTAAATCAGGCAAAGACAGAATTTAACCTGATTTTGGGACTTTGTGTCGGACATGACACCTTGTTTATCAAGTATTCTGAAGCGCCGATCACCGCACTTGCAGTGAAGGACCGTGTGACCGGTCACAATCCTCTGGCACCAGTTTATCTGGCACAGGGCTACTACCATAAGAAATTCTATCCAGATAATCCGGACGACTTAAATCCCAAAGATACCGAGTACAATAAATAAAAAAGGAAAGACCTGCACTTTTGTGCAGGTCTTTCCTTTTTTATTTGATATTGTGTTTTTGTGCATAGCTCGTAACGACGCTGACCCAGTGGGGGTCTTCAAATCCTTTTTGAATATCAGAAAGATCAATATATGCTCCTGAAGAAATGTTTTGTACCGTTGCTTCTGCGATCATAGCTTCTTTGGTGTAGGGATCGGACAAATATTTTTCAAACTCAATATTCATTTTGTTGTCGATTCCTTCCATAGCGCCGAGATAAAACAGATTATCTTTCCCAAGTAGCTCTCCTATTTTGACAAAGCATTCAATGCCTTCCCGCATCTGTGCAACAGAAATTTTTCGGCTATACTGTGTGATGCGCTGTCCGCCGTTTAAAATATGATCTGTTGTAGTTTCCAGAATATTTGCAAGGTCAACCAGAATGCTGATGTCAGGAAGAGCTTCTCCACGTTCCCATTTAGAAACTGCCTGAAACGAAATATTTAATCTTTCCCCAAGTTGATTCTGCGTCAATCCTTTTGCTTTCCTTAAGGAAGCAATCTGTTTTCCAACCAGAATGGTATCAATCATACCCAAAACCTCCATCATGTGTTTTGAAACCGGTTTCTGATATTGAGTATAACAAGGTTGGTTTGCAGTTTCAATAACGCCGTCGTAGAGCAGATGACAGGAAGATTCAACCACTGGTTTAATCTTAAAGAAGGTAGCGTTATGTTATGAATAAGGGGGCAGCTGGAAAACCAGCTGCCCCCTTGAGAAATTTTGTTCTATTGTATCGGAATTGGAGTCTACATTAAATTTCAGGGTAAGCTGAAATTATTTTTTTCCATACTTGTCTTTTACTTTTTTTACAGTATAGTCAGCCATTCCGATACTCACAATCAATGCGATGATCCAACAAATCACTGCCAATATATCGGTGAATACACTTAACGTATTTCGAAAGATCAAATCGATGAAAAATAAAAATATACAGAAGTAGACTACTGCAAAAAAGGCCTTGAGCATATCATTTTACCTCCCTGAGATTTTTAACTTTGAGATGAGAAAAGAAAAATATGCTGACAAAGTAAGATTAGTCTGGAATATCTCCCACGCCGTTGAGAATCAGTCTTGGACGGTAAGGGAACAGTTTAACCGTTTCGCGGGTGGAAACACCGGACAGAACCAGTGCGGTGTCCAGACCACTTTCGATGCCGGCAACAATATCAGTATCCATACGGTCGCCAATCATGACAGCCTCCTGAGAATGTACGCCGAGCATGTTTAAGCCGGTGCGCATCATCAGAGGATTTGGCTTGCCGATATAGTAAGCTTCTTTGCCGGTAACCAGCTCAATCGGTTTTACAAAGGCGCGGCAGGCAGGCATAATTCCCTGTTCGGTCGGACCGGTGAGGTCATAGTTTGTTCCAATCAGACGGGCACCGTTCTGGACATGGTGAACTGCCTTACAGATATTATCGTAGTTATAGCTGGAAGATTCACCGATTACAACATAATCCGGAGAGGTGTCATCCAAGGTAATGCCCTTTTCATATAAGGCATTGTATAATCCAGGTTCCCCGATAACAAAGACATGGGCACCAGGACTTTGACGGGAAATGAACTCGGCAGTAGCAAGGGCGCTGGTATAGAAGTGATGTTCATCGACTTCCAGCCCCATTCGTGCCAGTTTTTCCTGCAATTCTTTTGGTGTCTTGCCGCTGTTGTTGGTCAGGAATAAGAATTGTTTGCTTTCACGATATAACCATTCAACAAATTCCTTGACACCTGGTAAAATTTTGTTTCCGTGGTAGATAACTCCATCCATATCGCAGATGAAGCCTTTTGCTTTACGAAGCTGTTCCATGTGATAGCTCCTCCTTCAAATTTTTCTCTTTCTTTTTCACACCACTATTGTAACATGAGTGAACCCGAAATTCAATTTAACAGTCTGTGAAAAAACATGAAGATTTGTGGAACGACAGGAGGTCATGGATCGAAATTTTTTTAAAAGATTTTGATTTTGAAACAGGAGCAATGGAATTACAAGAAGTGAGGTAACAATATTTAGTATATAACTTGATATAAAACTTCACCCTGACAGAGTATATATTACATCGTCAGGGTGAAAGTCAGTATGTATTTATAATCAGGGAAATAAGAGAGATTTTAGTTTTAATGGAATATTTTACTTTGAATTATCATCTTCTAATGGCTCCTGAGAAACGAGTTCGCCAAAAACTATTAAACGATGTGTGCTGGTAATTCGTGGTGTGCATGTAATAAGAGTACAAATTTTTTCTTTATCTTCTTGTTTTTCTGTTACCCAAGTATCGCTAGGCAATACAGTTTCAATGCGATACACCTTGTATGTATAACGATAATTAGGGTCCTCTAAAATAATATCATCGCCTATTTCCATTTTATTTAAATAGGAAAACGGATTCATTTTAACATAGTCTCGATGACCAGCAATGACGCAGTTTCCTTCCTGCCCGATTTCTGCTGTACCGCGCATGTGACCTGCTGCATAATATAGCTCTGCTCCAGTGCCTTCTACCACATTTTCACTAACACCAATCTTAGGGAGCTTGATTGCGCCAATGAGTGTCAAATTGTCAACACTTGGTTTCGAACCTGCAAATGGGCTTGGATCTGGAAGATTTTTTACATCCAGCAATCCCAGGTCTGAATTTTTTTGATAATCCGAAGAATATGCACTGTAAACAGCATCTATTGGAGTTGGGTCTTTTAATTCGGTTGAGAGTTCAATTCCAAATTTGCTCAATAGAATTCGCCAAGGGTAGGTTGCCGCAAAGTATCCTGCTGCTGCCAAAATACAAATTCCACCGCATACCAACAATACATTAGAAATTTTTCGTAGAATTTTATTGTACATCAATTCATCACCTTTCCTTACCCTGTATTGTTTTCTGATAATAAACAAAGTGGACCGGCTAGCCGGCCCACTTTGTTTTAGAGTTTAGTCAAACAGAACCGGTAATGGCTGTTTAACTAGTCTGTTTTGTTTTTCTTTCTAAGAACCAAACCAGCGCCTACCAAAGCAATACCTAATACGCCTACAAGTTCGAATGGTAAACCACCTGTATAAGGAAGATCTCCCAACGGAACATCTTCATCGTCAATGGTTATCATGTCATTTGGCAAAGGTGCCAATGGAACATCTTCATCTTCAATGGTTGTGGTTGGTGTAGGAGTATCTTCGATGGTTCTGGTTGTTGTTTCATCTCCACCACCGCTTGGACGAGGATCACCTGGATCTTCTGGATCTGTTGGAGGAATTGGAGGATCCTGTTCCGTGATAATATCCTCACGATAGTTGTAAATGTACAACATGTAATCTTTCACTTCTGTACCTCTGTCATCGGTTGGCTCTGCATTTATAATCATATCGCCATCTCCATCAATAGACAGTGTCAGATCGATTTGATAGTTCCACTTGTTAAAGCCGCTTGGAGCAGATGCTTCTTCGATGATATATTTACCAGCAGGGAGATTATTAAAGGAAACCTTACCGTCTGCAGCAGACTCAACAGTTTGGAGCAGAACGCCATCTTTATCTTTCAGAGTAAAGGTTGCACCGGCCAATGGATTGGTGGTTTCTGTTCTGGAAATCACAGTTCCGTTTGGACGCTGTGTAATGGTTGTAACCTTACCCATCTTAATAAAGTCGTAGCTGCCCAGAATTCGGTTGGTTGCAACTAATTTAATTTCAGTTGCATCTGTTGGAATAGTAAAGCTGTAAGAAGGATTTACATCCTTTGTGGATGGAAGAACTTCTCCATTCATCGCAATGCTAACCAGCTGATAACCGTCCGGAATAGCAACTTCTTTGATAGTATAAGTTTTTCCTTTGATGAGGTTGAAGGTTACGGAATTAGTTGTTGTGACAGCTGCCGCTGTTGTAAATGCATGGCCATCATCCTGGATTGTGGTGATGTCAAAATCAAACTGGTCGTCTGGATTCAGCGGACGAGCATTGTCTTCCAGAACTTTTGTAAGTGTTACCGGAATGGTATTTGCATAGTTCGTAAATGCAACTGTATAGGTACCTTTTGCATCTTCTGGAACAGTAAATGTAAATGTTCTTGCCTCAGAGTTGGATGCACCATTCCATTTCAAATCTTCATTGATATCATTAAGGAGATATTCTGGATTGGATGTCTGGGTGATAGTATATGTTTCGCCCGGAATCAGCTTAGGAAGTTCAGTAACTTCTGCGCTGCCTGCATCCCAACCGGAGACCTTTGTAACATTACCGTCATTTACAGTTACAAGTCCTGTAAATGTTCCGTCAGGACCGGTAACAGTGAAGTTAAAGGTATTCTTCTCTGCTTCCAGCAGATTACCAATAACCTGTTCGGTAACTTCCAGCTGTACTTCACTGCGTTTTGCCTTGTTGGTGACAACAATCTCAATCGATGTTACCTGGCTTGCCTGTTCTGGTGTCAGAGTGAAGGAGTTGTTTTCATCAACAGTTACATCAACAGTGTTTCCAGAACTATCTTTAAAGGTGATTGCAATGTTATCCAGTGCCCAATTAGCACCCTCTGGAACAGTTTCAGAAACAGTGTATTTCACATTCGGCATCAAAGTAAAGTCGGATGTTGTTTCTGTCCAGTTATTAGCGTTCTTCAGAATTACTTCTTTAGGAGATTCGTTGCCAGTAATCTGAACAGTATACTCTTTACTATCAGCTTTGATGAATGCTTCATCACCAGTAGCTGCAGCTTTAGTAACTTTGATTTCTGGAGTAATTGCAGTTGGAGTGTTGATGAGTTCGTTATCATCTGTAAATTCAGGTTGTGTATCGGAAACAACTTTTGTATCTTTTGTAACGGTGGTTGTTCCATTAGAAGTTACGGTAACTTCAAAGATAACGCCACTTACATCATATCCTTCAGGAACAGCAGTTTCTTTCAGGTAATAAGTACCAACTGGGACATTACTAAATGTAGCAGTGCCATCATTACCAGTAGTTGCAGTTACTTGTGGTGTCGCATCACTTTTAGCATCATCTTCATCAGTATAGAGTCCGAAAGTTACATCTGGCAGAGCATTACCGACATTGTCTACCTTGTTGATTACAATGCTGCCGGTTTTAGCAGTATTGGTTGCGGTAATTGTGATAGACTTGTCTCTTTCAGGAGTGAAGGTGCAGGAAGTATCAGCATTGCGTGGTGCCAACAGTGCTTCCAGGAAACCTTTCAAACCGGTTGATGTGTTTGGCTTATCTTCTGAAGCTGAAACAATGTTCTCTAAAGTATAGTAATCATGAGGTTTTTCAGTAATGGTGAATTCTTTACCGTAAATTTCTGTTACACCTGCTTTTTTCAGTACCTCGAGCAAGTCAGCTTCCAGGTTACCATTTTTATCAGGACTTACTATTACAGGAATAGAACCTGTAATACCATCGCCAGTAATCTGGAAGGTAAAGGTCTTATTATCACTAGGAACGTTGCTCGGTACATCAATTACCTTTTTCAGAACAATGGAGCCTTCCACTTTTCTGGTGTTGGTAATGGTAACTGTGTTTACCTGAGAGTTGCGGACAACAATACCCTCATTGCTTGCAGTAATAGGGTTATAGGAAACGTTAAATCCAAAGTTTGGATCAGTATCAACAACAGGAGTACCATCTTTTGTAACTTCCTTAACGGTGTAAGTACCGTATGGGAGGTTGGAGAAGGTCAGGGTTTCATCGTTATGGATTGGGTAAATACCGTTCTTTACAGAAGTAAATCCATCAACAGTAGCACCAGTAAAGATTTCATCGCCCTGATACAGTGCAACGTAGAAGACCTCATCTCCGTTGAGAGGAGCAGGTGTTACGTTACCTGTTGGCTCAGTAACTGTCTTTGTAACGCTGATTTGACCATTGTTCTTTTCTGTGTTGGTAAACTGAACGTTGCCAGTTTTGTTACCTACATTCAGGGTGACAGGTGTTCCAGAGTCAGTTACTGTATAGTCAAAGTCATTGCCAACAGGAGTCCACTGACCGCCTTTTTCAACAACTTCCTTAACGGTGTAAGTACCGTATGGGAGGTTAAAGAAGATAGCAGTGCCGGTGTAAGAACCATCTTTAAGTTCTGGTGTTACATCAACAACATAATGATTATCATCTTTTACGAAAGGATGTTCATTCTGATACAATCCAAAATGGAAAGTTACATCTTTGTTTTGTGGAGTACTGCCGTCATAACCTTCCAGTACTTTGGTAACAGTGATGCTGCCATTTGCTTTTTCTGTGTTGGTGATGGTAACATTGCCAGTTGTGTTGTTTACGCTCAGGGTGACAGATGTTTCAGAACCAGATACCGTATAGTCAAAGGTATCATTAACAGGTGTCCACTGACCATCCTTTTGAACAACTTCCTTAACGGTGTAAGTACCGTATGGGAGGTCGGAGAAGGTCAGGATTTCACCATTATGGATTGGGTAAATACCACTTTCTACAGAATTAATGCCATTAACAGTACCATCAGTAAAGATTTCATCGCCCTGATACAGAGCAACGTAGAAGGTTCTGTCTGTACTGCTTGGTGTACCGCCGTCATAACCTTTCAGTTCCTTGGTAACAGTGATGCTGCCATTTGCTTTTTCTGTGTTGGTGATGGTGACATTGCCAGTTGTGTTGTTTACATTGAGGGTAACTTTGTTATTTGTTGTATATGTTACCTCATAGTCAAAGTTATCGCCAACAGGAATACCATCTGCATTAACTTCCTTGACGGTGTACTCGCCGTATGGGAGGTCGGAGAAGGTCAGGGTTTCACTATTCGTGATTGGGTAAACACCATTATTGTTGGTTACAGTAGAACCATTTTTTGTAACAGTAGCGTTTGTTACTGGACTTGTACTATCGCCCTGATACAGAGCAACGTAGAAGGTTCTGCTTGTACTGCTTGGTGTACCGCCATTGTAACCTTTCAGTTCCTTGGTAACTTCAATGCTGCCGTTTGCTTTTTCTTTATTGGTGATGGTGACATCAACAGTTTGACCACTACTCAGTGTTACCTGACCATCCGTTACCTGAGAACCACTTGCAGTTACAGTTACATCATACTTGGAAGAAGCGAGTGTACCATCTGCCAGATACTCTGTAATGGTATAGGTGCCAGCTTCCAGATTATCGAAGGTAACTGTATTGTATGCAGTATTGTTCCATTTCAGTTCTTGAGAATTACCAACCTGGTTGCCATCCTTTGTCAATTTAACGATAAAGGTTGGGTTGTTTTCTTTCTGAATTGAACTACCGCTTGTGTCTTTCAGTTCCTTGGTAACGGTGATACTGCCGGTGCTTGGCGCGTTCTGTACGGTAACTTTACCAGTAGTACTATCTGTATTTAAGCTACCATCAACAGTACCGTCCTTATCAACAGTACCACTTGCGGTTTTGCCTTCCTTGCCAGTAAAGTCAACGGTGAAAGTATTAGCGAGAGGAGAATATCCGCTTGGTGCTTTTACTTCTTTTACAGTATAGACATAGTCGTACAGACCATCGATAGTTACTGTACCACTGTTATCTGTAGTGAAGTGTTGAGCAGAGTCGATGATATCAGTATATACGGCACTTGATCCACTGTGATCCTCTGCCAGATATTGTGTATTGCCTGCATCATCTGTAAAGAAAACAACAAACTCTGCACCGCTCAAAGCTGTACCGTTTGTACCAGTCTTTTTGATGGTCAGAGTGTTTTGGGTCTGCTGAACAGTAGGAACTGTAATAGAGGATTTGGATGGGGTTCCACCATCTACACTGCCTTCTACAATTGTTGTTCCGTTTGCATTATAATCGCTGTTGCTTACAAAATTGTCCTGATCAGCCTTGACGTTGACAGTGTAGGTCAGTTCATATTTTCCGCTGAGTTCTTTATGATCATCTTTATTATTAACACCCGGTGTCCAGGTAAGCTGAACAACATTATCAACAGCATTGAAGGATACTTCTTCTAACAGCTCATCGTAGTTTTTGCCATCAATCAGATTCCTGTTGGTAGAAGTTACCGTGACAATGTCATTTACCTGAGGCTTGCCATCATTATCCATGACAGGTTTTCCATCTGGGTCCATTTGATATGTGGTTTTTTTGAAGGTAATGTCCAGCGCAGATGGGTCCTGCTCGATTGCGTCTACCTGTTCTTTGGCACTCATCAGTTTGTTGCCTGTCATGAACAGAGAACCATCTGCTTTTGCGATGTCTACATGTTTGCTCATCGGGTCAGTTACGGTTACGTCTGTATTAGCAACCTTTTGTCCGGTGATGCTCATAGCCAGATCATTAAAGATTTTTGATAAGTTATCTGTATCAGTTGCATCATGGTAGAAAATATTATGTGTTGGGTCATCTTCGATAACGGTATTATGTTCAATCCCATCACCGAATCCAATGGTATGGATGTTATACCCTTTATCGCCAATTGCTTCTAAAACATTTCTGGCTTCCTTGGCACCAATCTCATAAAAGCTACTGCCATATCCTTTCTCATATCCATTTTTTTTATATGAATAGGTAGCATCGCCATCAGTTAGATAAATAATAGTGGTTGGCTTCTTACCAAGCATCTCAATGGCTTTTAATGCACCTGCTTCACAGTTGGTACCTTCTCCCATATTTCCGCGTACATCAGAAATGTCACCATCAATATGAGTATACGCGGATGCCGGGTTTGTGAATCCACAGATTTTTTTAGCTGCAGTGGAAGGATATTCACCCCAAAAAGGATATTCACCCAAAAATCCAATGTAATTTGAAGCATAACCAACAATACCTGCCTTTATTTTATCGCCATTTTCCTGGTTGGCAGCTTCCAAGGTATCTGTCATGGATTTCATGGCAGATTGTAATTTCTCCCAGTTCTTGCCATTCATACTACCCGAAAGGTCAATGACAAACAGAACGTTTTGTTCGGCAACTTCTTCGGTCAGTTTGGTTCCATCTATGCCATCTACCATCAGGGTGATATCATAGATACCAGCACCCGATTTTTCAGAGCTTGTTTTGCTGGCACTGAAGTGTGTCTCAACTGCTTCGCCCGAACCAGTACCTGGGTTAGGAGGGATAGATGGAATTTGGTTATCCTTATCATCGTCATCGTCGTGATCATGACCTTTTAAACCAACCTGCGCGATGCTCTCACCCGGAACCATAAAGGAAAGCGCAGAAATCAAAGCTGTGTCGGATGCTTCTTCCACAGCAAAGTTTGCAGCAGGGCTGATTGCCTCGGTAAAGGAGATAGTGCCTTCATTTACCTTTGGATTTGCAGAGATATTCCAGTAATTCTTCGGCATATCGTCCGGAATTTCTGGCTCTTCCGGAGGAGTGGTTTCTTCCGGAGTTTCTGTACCGGTTGGAGGAGTAGTTTCTTCCGGAGTTTCTGTACCGGTTGGAGGAGTGGTTTCTTCCGGAGTTTCTGTACCGGTTGGAGGGGTTGTTTCTTTGTCTGGATCTTCCAGATTACTTAAATCATCGTTTGTTCCGACAGAAAAATGGTCGGTCAGTTCGCTGTAAGAAGCGGACTGATTGGTCACACCTGCAGGTGTGGAATCAGGAGTTAACTCCTGATTTTTACTATTAGATTCGTCACCCTCGGACTGATCACCATTGTCCGGAGTCTCAGTTTCGGATTCAGACTGATCGCCATTGTCCGGAGTCTCCGTTTCGGATTCAGACTGATCACTATTGTCCGGAGTCTCAGTTTCGGATTCGGACTGATCGCCATTGTCCGGAGTCTCCGTTTCGGATTCGGACTGATCGCCATTGTCCGGAGTCTCAGTTTCGGATTCGGACTGATCGCCGTTATCCGGAGCTTCTTCCTCTTTAAATGCGTCTAAATTGAGCTGAGCATCCAGTTCAACTGTCTGTAATCCGCTTGCAGCTTTATCAACTTCAATTGGATGAGTCAGTGAAACCGTAATTTCTCTGCTTTCTGCACCGGTATTTACTCCGATGAAAGAAATGTCATCAACACTGCCATTTTCATCAAAGCTTACCGCAGTGACTACACCAATGTTTGGCGCATCCTGTGCACCTGTGTAATCAACGACAGATTTTCCTTCCAGCAGTTCATTCAATTTCTGCTCGAATCCTGCCTGCATCTCAGCCTGATAAGCATTCTGTGCAGCTGATTTTTGTTCTTCTTCCAAGTTTTCTGTTTTTGCTGTCAATTCAGCTTCATCCACCTGGATATTAAGCGGAATATCAACATTACTTGGAACATTTTCCAGTGTCAGTGTACTGAAATCGGTATCGATATTTACCGTAACACCAGCGTTGCTTGCTACGCCATCTTCAGCAAAAACTTTCAGGCTTGAACCTACTTCCAGGAAGTTGCCGCAGAGCATTGCTGCAGCCAGTGTTGCTGCCAGTCCACGTTTCCAAAACTTAGTTTGGACTACACCCTTTTTCATTCATCACACCTCTTTTGTTTTATTTTGATTCATTACAAACGATGATTTGTAAACTTTATAACAATATAAAGTTATATATATATTATATTTTAAACTAGTAATTATTTCAAGTTATTTTAAAAAAATAACATATATTTTTTAAAAATATTAAATTCAAATTATATTTTATGACCAAAAAGAATCGAGGGTATTTGCATATGTTTTATAAAAGATTTGTCACGAAATATATTATCAGAATGGATTAGATTAATTAAAATTCAATTAATCCATTTTTTACCCATTCATGTTATGAGCAAGTTAAGAAAAACGCAAAAAAAGACTTACTATCATATCGATAGTAAGTCTTACCTGGTTGCGGGAGCTGGATTTGAACCAACGACCTTCGGGTTATGAGCCCGACGAGCTACCAAACTGCTCCATCCCGCGATATATAATTTTGAGTGCTTAAATATAATACCATATTACATTCAAAAAAGCAAGAGTTTTTTTGAAATTTTTAAAAATATATTTTTAAATCCAAAATAAACTTCCTTCCCTTTTAGGGAAGGAAGTTTTTCTAAATCCCAAAAGGATTAGAGCTCGACGTCTGGAGCAAGAGAATCATCCTCATCACTGGATGTTTCTTCCTGTTCTTCCGGCTCGTTTTCTTCTTCTGCCTCTTCTTTTGCAGGATGGTCCATATACTGGGCAGCGATGTATTCGGCATCTTCATCCTCGTCTGTCAGAAGGTCATCGTCAAAATCATCGCAGATGAGGTCTTTTTTCTTGTGCAGCCAAGCTGCCAGTGCAATGACCAGACCGATCAAAGAAATTCCCAATGCAATCAGGGAAATCAATACGCTTTTTTTCATGGAGCACACTCCTTTGTTGATGAATTTCCTTTCATAAAAGGTTCTGATAGGTTCATTATACCCAATTCGGATGAAAATTACAATCAAATTTTCATGTAAATTCGCTTTTTTAGCAGGATTCTATTTTTCGTGGGTGTCGCGAATGCATCGAATCTGTTTGGAAAGACTCTGCATCCGTTCATCTGTGTGTGCGATGATGTCAGCGCACTCTTTGAGTTCATCTACAACACAGTCAGGAACTTCGCGGCTTGCCTTATAATGAATTTGATGTTCCAGACTTGCCCAGAAGTCCATGGCAATGGTGCGCAGCTGAATCTCCACACGGACAGGCTGTTTGCGGTCGGAAAGAAAGACTGGAACTTCCAAAATCATGTGATAGCTGCGGTAGCCGTTCGGTTTTGGATTTTGGATGTAATCCTTCTTTTCGATAACGGTCAGGTCATCCTGTCGGCTGAGCATCTCGACGACAGTATAAATGTCCTCGATAAACGGGCAGATGACGCGGATGCCTGCAACATCGTTGAGGTTAGCCCGCATGGATTCCAGAGAGATAGGATATCCTTTTCGATGCATCTTTTCGATAATGCTCATCGGTTTTTTGATTCGGCTTTTGATCGATTCAATTGGATTGTGTCCTGCTCCAAAACGGGCATCTCGCTGCAAAATCTCCAGTTTCGTCCGTACTTCCTGAATGCCGGATTCGTACAAAGCCATGTCTTGTTCCATGTCCGCAAAGGTTTCCAACAGATCCTGCGGAGACTGGATCGCGTTAATATCCTTTAAGAGTTTTTTTGCGTTGCTGAACTGTCCCATGTGTGATGTTCGTCCTTCCTTTTTATGCTCAATATCGCCGTTTGATTGATCAGTTTTCCGACAAAAATGGTAACTGATATTAGTATATCATATTTTGATGCAAAAATCTATGATATGTTTTATCCCTTTCCTTATAATAACAGCATACTGTTTCCACAGACAAAAATCAATTGCAACAAAGAAAAAAGTTTGTGAATGCATTGGAACGAATATTGCACGACGACAATCGGGGCGTTTTGATTGACAAATGAGGTCAGATTGATTAATATAAAGAATATAACAACTGTTACAAAAATGTAGCAGGCGGTACTACTTAATGTCGTATTGCAAGCTATTTTTGAAAGGAGGAAGTGTAGTTGAGTAAAGAAAATCCAAGGCTCAACATTGTATTGTTTGAGCCGCAGATACCACAGAACACCGGAAACATTGCAAGAACCTGTGCCTGCACAGGGGCAAGGCTGCATCTGGTTGGACCGATGGGATTTTCTATCGATGACAAAAAGCTCAAACGTGCCGGATTGGATTACTGGCATTTTCTGGATATTACCTATTATAACTCCACCCAGGAGTTTTTGGAAAAGCATAAAGAGGATCATCTGTATTTCTTCACAACCAAAGGAAGAAAGGTTTATTCGGAGCAAACTTATCCGGATGACAGCTATCTGATTTTTGGCAGGGAGGATGCCGGAATTGATGAGGAGATTTTATTTCATCACCCGGATACCTGTCTGCGTCTGCCGATGATTGGGCCAGTCAGAAGCTTGAATCTTTCCAACACGGTTGCAATTGCGGTGTATGAAACACTGCGTCAGTGGGGATTTCCTGCACTGCAGAACGAAGGACAGCTGCATCGCTTGAGCTGGGATCAAATAAACCAAACTATAGAATAAAGAGGAGATTATATGAATCAGGAAAAAATCTTTTTTATCACCGATTCTGCCTGTGATATTCCGGCAAAGGATGAGCAGGAACTGGAGAATCTTTGCATCCTGCCAATTCCGGTTACAGCAGACGGAAAAGGCTACTACGAAAGGGAAAGCTTTACACCGGAAGAATTTTATGATCTGATCGATTCCTGCGAAAACATTCCTTCCACTTCGCACATTCCGGCAATCGCCTTCCAGGAAAAATATGAGCAGGCACGGGAAAAAGGTTATACCCATCTGGTGGTAGTTACCATTTATTCCGGTGCTTCTGCAATGTACCAGTCCGCTTTGATGGCAAAAAATGCATTTCTGGAGGAGCATCCGGATGCAATGAGAATCGAAGTAATCGATTCCAACTGCTACGCAATGGGATATGGCTATCCGATTATTCAGGCTTGCCATAAAGCACTGGAAGGGGAAAGCTTTGAAAATGTTGTTTCCTATATTAAGGATTATCTTTCCAGAGTTAAAATTTACTTTAGTCCCTTTACCTTGAAATACGTTAAGAAATCGGGACGTGTCAGCTGTACAGCAGCCTTTGTGGGAGAACTGATTGGCCTGCGTCCGGTTATTTCCGCTGTAGGAACAACCAACATTGTGGAGAAGGTGCGCGGCAATGCTGCAATCCTGACAACCATGGTTAAATTCTTTAAGGAACAGCGCAGCAAGGTTGAGGAAAAAGCACCATACATGATTCTGGTTGCAAGAGATACCGAGATGAGTGAAGAGCTTGCAAAAGCTTGCGAGAACGTTGCAGGTTATCCTCCGGTTGGCGTCTTCAAAATTGGCGCAGCAATCACCATCAACACCGGCCCGCAGATTATCGGTATGACCTTCTTAGGCGACTAGTCAAAGACTCCTTGTGGGAAAGGAAGTGCGGGGTTTGTATCAGGGAGCTTTGATTTTGGAAGGCGGTGGATTCCGCGGAGTTTATACAGCTGGGGTACTGGATTATCTGATGGATCAGAACATCCAGTTTTCGGATGTCTATGGAATTTCTGCCGGTGCCTGCAACGCACTCAATTATCTGTCGCAGAATCGGGGAAGATATATCAAGGTGGCGAAGGAATACTGCAATGACCCACGTTATATGGGTATCAAGCAGCTGGTGAAAACCGGATCTATCTTTAATTGGCAGTTTTCCTTCTATGAAATCGGCGAAAAATATGTGCTGTTTGACTATGATACCTTTTATGCTTCACCGATGCACCTCTGGGTTGGAGCAACCGACTGTGAGAGCGGAGACTGTCACTGGTTCTCCAATCAGAATGGGGACGATATGCTTCGCAGCAGTATTGCATCCAGTTCGATGCCTCTTTTGTCGGTGATTCAGCAAATTGGTGGCAGAAAGTATCTGGATGGAGGGGTTGCCGATTCCATTCCGGTGCAGAAAGCGCTGGAGGATGGGCATGCAAAACAGCTGATTGTATTGACACAAAATGATGGTTATGTCAAAAAGCCAAATAAGATGATGCCGATGATTCGCAGAAAATATAAGGCTTATCCAAAGCTGTGTCAGGCGATGGAGCATCGGCACGAAAAGTATAACCAGAGCGTTTGCCTTGCAAAAGAACTGGAGCAAAAGGGACAGGCGGTGATCCTGTGTCCAAGCAAACCGATGGTACTCAAACGCATTGAGCATGATGTGGATAAATTGCAGGCGGCATACGAAAACGGATATGAGGACGCAAGGGCAGCGTCCGAAAAAATCCGTCGCCTGTTCGAGCAGTAAACATCTCAACGGCATGACAAAGCCAAAAGGGCAAGAGGAGAGAAAATATGGCGCAAAAAATTCTGTTTGGATATATTCTGGTGATGAGCATTGTGGCATTTTGTGTGTGCGGCGCGGATAAATTTGCGGCTCAGCGCCAAAAAAGCCGTGTGCCCGAAAAGGTGCTGTTTTTGTTGTCGGCGCTGGGTGGAAGTGTCGGAATGTATCTTGGGATGTTTACCTTCCGCCACAAGACCAAACACTGGTATTTTGTAGTCGGTATCCCGGCGATTATTCTGGTCCAGGCGGCATTGATTCTCTACTTTATCCGATAATAAAAAGGATGGTCTTTTGACCATCTTTTTTTATTTGATCTCAAAATACAGCCGCGCCAAGTCGGTCAATCGATTTAAAGAACGCCGGAGGGTGCGGGATATCGTGGATTTATTTAGCCCCAGTTCCTGTGCAATCTCGGTGATATTTTTTCCCTCGAAGTAATATAACAGCATGACCTGAGTCTGCCGATGTGTCAGTTGAGTCTTGATGGCGCGATAAAGGAATCTTCGGTATTCTTCACGTTCTCTGCGGTTGGTTCCACCCTGAAAGCAGGTCATCAGATCCGGATAGTGCTCAATGTGGCAGCTGGCAATTTCTCTTGACATTCTGCCCCCTCCTCTCATAAGCTGTGTGTATCATGTGAATTTAATTTTAGGATATCACATGTATTCTGCAGTGTCAATATTATAAACACACAAAATATAAGAAAATTTCATTGAAAATTACACAAATTGTGTTATAATAAAGATGGCAAAAAATCATGGGATGGAGGGATGAAATGTACGGAAATCGGCTGCGGGAACTGAGAATTTCGCTTGGATATACACAGAAACAGCTTGCTGACAGATTGGGAATCTCGGCAGAATCGGTCAGTATGTACGAGTTAGGAAAAAGAAGGCCACAAAAAGAAATTCAAAAGAGAATCAATCATTTGTTTTGTGTGACAGATCAATACTTTTCTCAGGAGACAGAGAAGGATCGGGTAGAAGAATTGATGATGGAAATAAAAAGGAGAATATAAAAAAAGCAGAGCGGAAACATTCCGCTCTGCCCCAAATGTTTTTAAGCTTTGGCTGTATTTTCTTCGGATGAAGCTTTGAGTGTATAGGCAGTAACCCATTTGCCCTGAAGATAACGATAGAGATAAAGGAAGAAACGCACAATATTGTCCAGACACATTGCTGCACAAACCCAGCGCAGATCCTTGTGGAAAACGCGAACCACCAGAATGGAACCGAGAATACGAACGCCCCACATAGAAAACAGTGTAATGAGGAATGGGCTCTTGGTGTCGCCGGCTCCTTTTAATGCACCGGAATAAACCATGGCGAGCATCTGTGGTACCTGAATGAAGGCAAGAATCTTTAAGAGCTGACCACCCAGAACAATAACCTGTTCATCTGGTGTGAAAAGGGCAATAATATTTTCCGAAAGGATAAACAGCAAGAAGCTCATGAACAACATGACGATGGAACCAATCCAACCGGAAAGGCGGACGTACTTCCTTGCCAGGTCTTCACGGTTTGCACCCAGCGACTGTCCAACCAGTGTGGTGGCAGCAGTACCAAAAGCAAATCCCGGCATAAAGCTCAAAGACTCTGCCTGTGCTGCAAGTGAGTTTGCCGCAAGCGATACAGTACCGAGGGTGGCGATGATCGAAGAGGTCATAACGAAAGCACCGGAAATGGTGAAGCGCTCAAACATAACCGGAAGGCTGACGCGGAACACTTCCTGTAAAGTATCGCGGCTCGGACGGAAGCTGTCATGTACTGAGATGCGCATTGGACCAGAACGCGGCAGGAAGCACATCAGCAGCAGTGTCAGGGAACCGAGTGTCTGGGAACAGGTTGTGGAAAGAGCAGCACCGGCAACTCCCAGGTTTGCGCCCCAGACGCTGAAGGTATGTCCGAACAGGGTGACATCGTGCACATCATAGATAAGCAGGTAGTTGCCCACAACGTTTAAAGCATTGATGGCGACGTTAATCAGCATTGGCGTTCGACTGTCGCCAAAACCGCGGTAGATTGCAGTCAGCACCATCAGCAATCCACGGAAAAGCATGGAAAAGGCGATGATTCGAATATAGATCTGTGCATCGTCCAGAATTTCCGGAGCAGCACCCATCCAGATCGGAATTTGTCGGGAAAGCGCAAAGCATAAAGCAGAAAGTGGAATTCCCAGAGCAATAACAACCACGATGGATTGACGAATCAGCAGTTTGCTGTAATCGTACTGCCCTGCACCGACTGCCCGGGCAATCATGGTGGTAAAACCAACGCCCAGAGCCAGAATAACCGAGTTGATCAGGTTGATGGGGTTTTGGCTGATGGCGACCGATGCAGTAGCGTTCGCGCCAAGGAAACCAACCATGGCAGTATCGATCGACTGTACCAGGGATACCAGAACCTGTTCCAAAAAGATTGGCCACGCCAGCGTAATAATGACAGAAAACGGATTGCTGGTGGGGTCTGTAACAGAAACCATACGTTGTCTCATAAAACCCTCCTGAAAACACATAAAAATACAATAAAAAAATGGTTGTTTCATGCAGACCCGACAACGAAAGCACGAAACAACGATTTACTGTGTTAAATATATCATATTTTATTTTTGATTACAAGGCGGCTTGCTTCCATAAAAAAATGGGGTTTTTTGTGTATAACATATAAAGGAAAGGTTAAAACCAAAATACTTCTTGTAAAACAGGGCGGTTTATGGTATTAATGAGAAGATAGATAATAAAAAATAATCTGTTGATAGAAAAGAAAAGGACGATGGGCTACAGACAAAATCCCCGTATCAGACCAAAGCTTTTTTAAAACAGAATTTTATGAATAAAAATTCCCTGTCACTACCCTGACAGGATATAGTCTCAACAAGAAAAGGAAGTGAGGCAGATGAGTAAAACAGCAATTGTGTTGGCAGGAGGAGGTTCCCGCGGAGCGTATCAGCTTGGTGTATGGAAAGCGCTGCGGGAGATGGGCGTTGATTATCAGCTTGTGACCGGAACATCGGTTGGAGCGCTCAACGGAACACTGATGGTGCAGCAGGATTATGAAAAGGCATGTCAGGTATGGGAGAATATTACCTCGGAAGATATTGTCGGGGATATGCTGGCAGAAAAAGGGGACCTCAATGACCATCAGTTAAATCGAATCTTTGCAAGAGAAGCGTTGGAAAAAGGCGGAGCAGATATCTCATATCTGGAAAAGTTTGTCTATTCGCTGCTGGACGAAGAAAAATTCTGGAACTCGGAGATTGATTTTGCGCTGGTGACGGTGGAGTATCCATCCCTGAAGCCGTTGGAGCTGAAAAAGAAAGATATTCCAAAAGGAATGTTGGGAGAGTATCTGCTGGCATCCGCAGCCTGCTTCCCTGCCTTTCAGACAAAGGAAATCAATGGACAGAGATATATCGATGGAGGATACCACGACAATATGCCGGTGAATCTGGCAATCGAGATGGGCGCGGATGAGATCATCGCGGTGGATTTGGAGTCGGTGGGTGTCAGCCGGAAAATAAAAAAAGGAAATCAGCGGGTGACGTTAATCCGCAGCCTGTGGCCGCTGGGTTCCTTTTTAAAATTTGACGGGTCACTTGCAAAGAAAAATATCCGTCTGGGATATCTGGACACCCTCAAAGCGTTTGGAAGCTTAGACGGACAGCTGTATGCTTTTGAAAAGGACAGTGCATTTTTCTATACCTCCGCTTTGCGCAGCGAAGCAGAAAAGCTGTTTGAGAGGGCAAGAAAAAGGGAGCCTAAAATCTTTTCCGGTATCCACACCGTTTTGATGCGGCGCATGCTGCGGGAATTCCGCAGACGCTCTTTGCACACAAGAGCACAGCATTCTTTCACCCTGTCCCGTCAGTTGATGATGGCGGCGGAATATCTGGGCGAAGCATGCCGGATGAATCCGGAAGAAGTCTATGAGTTTGGATATTTTCTGGAACTTTTGCAGGAAAGTGTAGCAGAATATCGAAAAAGACCATTCCCACAGGATTTTTCTGACCTGAGAAAGGTTGGAGAAGAACTCAAAAAGATCGACAAAATTTTCCTGGTGCTGTTGATTCGAGAGCGAATCGAGCGCTATTTGCAGGGCGGAGGAACATTGGGAGAGCTGGTGTTTGCTTCTGCTTTCTGGAGAGAATTTGTGGCAGCAATCTTTTTATATCTAATAGAACACCTTCCAAAAGAAGAATTTATTCTGGAAGAATAACCTGAGTTATCATACGGAGGAATTACAGATGAAACGACCGATCATTGCGATCACCCCAAAAACAGGAAAAGATCAAAGGGAAGAAAGCCCATATTGCTATGTTTTTCCTAAATTCATTCAGATGATCAGTGAATGCGGCGGCATTCCAATTACCTTGTGCAATCAGGAAGGCTCTTTTCAGGTTTCGGATATGCACAGCATTCTGGAAAGGGTGGACGGTGTCCTGTTCACCGGTGGACCTGACCTGCATCCTGGCCTGTATGGGGAGGATGTGATGGACTGCTGTGGAGAGATTGCAGAAGAAAGGGATGCGCTGGAAATTCCGCTGATGCAGGAAGCAATCCGGATGAACAAACCGGTACTTGCAGTTTGCAGGGGATTCCAGATCATGAATGTGGCATTGGGCGGAAGTTTGTACCAGGATATCGGCAAACAGCACAAGTCCTCGGTGCAGATCAATCACAGCCAGGAGGAAAAGGATGCCGTGCATCCAGCGCACAAAGTGAATGTTATTCGGGATACACCGCTGCATCAGTTCAGCAAGGGTTTGTTGCAAATCGGAGTAAACAGCCTGCATCATCAGGCAATCAATAAACTGGCAGAACCGCTGCGCAGCATGGCGGCAGCAGATGACGGCATCATCGAAGCGGTATACCATCCGGAAAAAGACTTTGTAATCGGTGTGCAGTGGCATCCGGAAATCCTGGGAATTTCCGACAGCGTTTCGGAAGAACTTTTCTTAGCATTTGTAGACGCGTGTGCAAAACAGGAGTAAGATGTCCTGACTGTAATGAGCCAAAAGCAGACGCAGAAAGCCAAAAACAAATTCCGAAAAACGTCGTATTTTGCAGCATTTTCATGGAACTGACGGCAGGAATTTTGCTCAAATTTATTCACAGTGCTGTTTTGTATCGATAGTGGTTGAAATTGTGAATGCCTTATAGTATCATAATTAGAAATATAAGCCTTGTGTACACATTGTTTTTTCAGAAAATTATGGATCGAGGAGAGTTGAGATTATGGCGTTTTATTTTAATGAACCATCCCATACCTTTGGTGAGTACCTGTTAGTTCCAGGCTATTCTTCTTCGGAGTGCATTCCAGCAAATGTAAGCCTGAAGACCCCACTGGTTAAGTACAAAAAGGGTCAGGAAGAATGTCCTCTGACCATGAACATCCCGCTGGTATCTGCAATCATGCAGTCGGTATCGGATGACAAAATGGCAATCGCTCTTGCAAAAGAGGGCGGAATTTCCTTTATTTATGGTTCCCAGAGCGTCCAGGACGAAGCTGCAATGGTAGCAAGAGTAAAGAGCTACAAAGCAGGCTTTGTTACAAGTGATTCCAACATCAGCCCGGACAAAACACTGAAAGATATCCTCGAACTCAAAGAAAAGACCGGTCACTCCACCGTTGCAGTTACTGACGATGGAACCGCAACCGGCAAACTGGTTGGTATCGTTACCAGCCGTGACTATCGTGTCAGCAGAATGAGCCTGGACACCCCTGTTTCCGAGTTCATGACCCCATATGAAAACCTCATTATGGCAAGCGCAGACACCTCTCTGAAAGAAGCAAACGACATTATCTGGGATCACAAACTCAATGCACTGCCATTGGTTGACGAAAACCAGAGACTCAAATACTTCGTATTCCGCAAGGACTATTCTTCTCACAAGGAAAACGCAAATGAGCTGCTGGATGCTCAGAAACGTTATGTTGTTGGTGCTGGTATCAACACCCGCGACTATGAAGAACGTGTACCTGCTCTGGTAGAAGCTGGCGCAGACGTTCTGTGTATCGACTCTTCGGAAGGTTTCTCCGAATGGCAGAAACGCACCATCGACTTCATCCGTGCAAAATACGGCGATACCGTTAAAGTTGGTGCAGGCAACGTTGTTGACCGTGAAGGCTTCCTCTTCCTGGCAAAAGCAGGTGCTGACTTCGTTAAAGTTGGTATCGGCGGCGGTTCTATCTGCATCACCCGTGAACAGAAAGGTATCGGACGCGGACAGGCTACTGCAGTAATCGAAGTAGCAAAAGCTCGTGACGAATACTTCAAAGAAACCGGCATCTACGTTCCGATCTGCTCCGATGGCGGTATCGTTCAGGACTACCACATGACTCTGGCTCTGGCTATGGGTTCTGACTTCATCATGCTCGGCCGTTACTTTGCTCGTTTTGATGAAAGCCCAACAAACAAGGTTAACATCAACGGCAACTACATGAAAGAGTACTGGGGCGAAGGTTCTGCTCGTGCAAGAAACTGGCAGAGATATGACCTCGGCGGCGACAAGAAACTGTCCTTCGAGGAAGGCGTTGACTCCTACGTTCCATACGCAGGTTCGCTCAAAGATAACGTATACCTCTCTCTGAGCAAGGTTCGTTCCACCATGTGTAACTGTGGTGCGCTGACCATTCCGGAACTGCAGGAAAAAGCAAAGATCACTCTGGTATCTTCCGTTTCCATCGTAGAGGGCGGTTCTCACGACGTAGTCCTCAAAGACAGAGGCAACCAGATTGTCTAGTTCTTTCTGAGAAAGTAGCAGGCTGAGCCTGCACCTTGTGCAAAGCGGCGGTTTCAGCACACGGCGCTCGCTCGTTTGAGAAAGAACAGAAGTTTGCGTGGCGTAATAGAATCAAACACCCCACCGGATTTTCCGGTGGGGTGTTTTTGCTATATGACAAAGGTGGCGAAGGTCTTGCCATTATGGTATAATGAAGTATGATAGGAAGGTGAAGACTTGTGTACAACTATCATATCGGGGAATATATCAAAAGAAAACGGGAAGAAAAAGAAATCAAACAGGATGAGCTTTGTTACGGTATCTGTGACCGTTCAACCTTATCGCGGATTGAGCGCGGCAAACAGGAACCGTCCTATCATATTTTGAAGGCACTTTTGCAGCGCCTTGGTATTTCAGAGGATCGCTGCCAGATTTTGATGGGGCCGCAGGAGTTTGAGATTTCTGAGTTGCAAAGGGAGATCATTGCGGACAATGTGCGGAAAGATTTTTCCAGTGCGCTTAAAAAAATCCGCAGACTGGAAGAACTTTCCCAGTCTGCGGAAAATCCACTTTTGCAGCAGTTTGTCCTGAGGGTGCGCGCGCTGGCAGGATATGAAAAGGATGGAGAGCGTCATGCATATACCCGCCCAGTCCAACGGAAAATACTGATTCATGCGCTGGAACTGACCTGCCCGGAAATCACCATGGAAAACCTGGACAGCTTCCTGCTCGGGGAGGATGAAGCAAAAATCATCAACCAGATTGCGATTACCTACTCAGAAGAGGGAAATCGCAGACAGGCGATTGAAATTTACCGCCAACTCATCCGGTATGTGCAGAGCCATTTTGCCGGCTGTGAAATCGGTCAGGTGATGCTGCCGCTGACTGCATATAACTATTCCAGACTGCTGGGACAGGAACGCAGGTATGAGGAAGCTATCGAGATAGCAGAGCTTGGCAGGCAGTGCTGTGTCAGATACAATAAATGCAGATTTTTAGGTGGGATCTTGTTCAACATTGCATATTGCCTGCACGAGTTGGGTGATGATGAAAAAAGCAAAGAATTGTTGATTGATTCTTACTATGTTAATAAAACGATGGAAAGAACAAAAAACTGTGAGACGGTAAAACAATATGCAAAGGAGAATCTGGGAATAGAGATAGATTAGTCCCCGTCTTCTTCAGGTTCATCAATGCAATCACAAGGAACAGATTTGCCGTCCTCGCCATCATTTTTCGGCGGCTGGGAGGGCTTTTCGTCCTGACCTTCTCCGGTTTGTTCGGTTGGCGGCTGGTTGTCCGGGTCAACAGGTTCTGCGGCAAAGGCAAATTGGCTTAGTCCAGTGCAGAGCATCAGGGAAGCCAGCAGAGAAACAAATAATTTTTTCATAGAAATACATCCTTTCTAAAAAGTTATTGTCGCGACATTTACATCATAAGCAGTTTATTTTGCGCTTGTCAAGAGGCATTTGATGCACATTTTTTCGTGCATCAAATGCCTCTTGAATTTTGTAGAAACCTAAAGTATTATGTGGATAAGGAGCTCCAGAGAAATTTAAAAGGGGATGACGTGATGCACAATAACCAAGTAAGAGATTATTTTAGGTTGCATGACCGAGTTTCCAAACGAAATATCCAATTTCTGAATACCTTAGTTACCATGAGTTTATTTCTGTGTTCTCCTGTGATTACATGTTTATTATGTATCATCGGTGTCGCTTACTTAGGCTATCTGGTAAAAGAAAAAGGAGAAGAAATTGATACTAGTAAAATCATACCGTTTATTTTTTATGTACTGATTTTTATGCTTATGCTTTTTGTCAACTTACAAGTATAAAGCAGAGGAGGAAAAACTAATAAAGAAACTTAAAACTTGGCTTAACAGTGATAAGGAACTAATCACCTATCAACTGTTAGCTGACGGTTTC
>ERZ894229.148-NODE-148-length-74696-cov-9.67988_pt1 | contig 74696 bp, 74 predicted proteins | sample MGYA00380295_ERZ894229 | MGnify/ENA primary metagenome ERZ894229 (study PRJEB32331, sample SAMN06328479) | human gut metagenome | biome: human gut microbiome; feature: stool | host: Homo sapiens | collected 2014-09-17 ... | reverse complement strand
AAAAAAGGGCGCCGGAAGGCGTCTGGTTGGAATAACAGTTTATAAGTTTAACCTGGTTCAGGCAGATAACAGCTTTCACAAAACCTCACTATATGTTATGATCATTCAATATGAAATGCACTGCACCAACATTCTTCAGGAGGAAGCACGCATGGATCAAAAAACATACCGCACAATCGAAGAATATATGCTGAGTTTTATGAAAGATGCCGCCCACGATCCCATGCATATTTACCGGGTGTTGTATCAGGCCCTGCAAATAGCAAAGGGATACCCTGAGGTGAATCAGGATATTTTGATCGCAAGCTGCCTTCTCCATGATATTGGCAGGATGAAACAGTTCCAGAATCCCCGGTTGTGTCATGCCGAAGAGGGCGGAAAAATGGCGTATGAATTTATGAGGAGCCTGGGATGGAACGAAAAAGACTGTAAGCATATTCAGGAGTGTATCACAACCCATCGATTCAGAACAGACCGTCAGCCTGAATCAATAGAGGCCAAAATCCTTTTTGATGCAGACAAGCTGGACGTTACCGGAGCGTTGGGAATTTCCCGGACATTACTCTATAAAGGCCAGACGGGCGAGCCATTGTATGCCGTGGATGCCGAAAACCGGATATACGAAGGAAAGGGCAGAAATGAGCCGGAATCCTTTCTGAAAGAATACCATTTCAAACTAAGCAGGTTATATGAAACGTTTTATACGCCGGAGGCTTTTGAAACAGCAAGGCGCAGAAAAGAGATAACGGTAATGTTTTATCATGAGCTCATGGATGAAATATCAACAGACGATATGGACCAGCTGTTAAATTTGGAGAATTAAGGAAAAAAAGAAAAGTTTTCGGCAAAAAAAGATTGACACATTCTCCCTTCGATGCTATGATTTATGAGTATGCCGCATGACGGGGTAAAAGTATGTCCGGCCGCAGGCCGCACATCACCGCAGTCAGCGAGTTTGAGAAATAGGAGGTGCCCTATGTACGCAATTATTGCAACAGGTGGAAAACAGTACAAGGTTTCCGAAGGCGATGTTCTCAAGGTAGAGAAGCTGAACGCTGCGACTGGAGACACTGTAACGTTTGACCAGGTGGTAGCAGTGAGCGACAACGGCCTGAAGGTAGGCGCAGATGTTGCGAACGCTACGGTTTCCGCTACGGTTGTTGGCGAAGGCAAAGGCAAGAAAGTCATCGTCTACAAGTATAAGAGAAAAACCGGCTATCACAAGAAGAACGGTCACAGACAGCCTTACACGCAGGTTAAGATCGAAAAGATCAACGCTTAATCTTTCAGCCATGACGATAGTAACGGTCAAAAAAAACAGTGCCGGAGCCTATACAGGTTTTACCTGCAGCGGGCACAGCGGCTATGCGGCCGCGGGAAGCGATATCGTCTGTGCAGCCGTTTCCATTCTGGTCATTAACACCATCAATTCCATCGAGCGCTTTGCGCAGGATGAGATGCAGGTGGAGACAGAAGAGGAAGAGGGGCTGATCGATGTGGCTTTTCCCAATGAAATCAGCAGCGAAGCATCCCTGTTGATGGATTCCATGGTGCTGGGTTTAACGGACGTAAAAAATCAGTATGGCAGAAAATACCTGAAACTTCAATTCGAGGAGGTGTAAACCTATGTTACAGCTGAACCTTCAGTTTTTTGCTCATAAAAAGGGTGTTGGTTCCACGAAGAACGGCAGAGATTCCGAGTCCAAGAGACTTGGCGCGAAGAGAGCCGACGGACAGTTTGTAAAGGCAGGAAACATCCTTTACAGACAGCGCGGAACGAAGATTCATCCCGGCGTGAACGTTGGACGCGGCGGCGATGATACGTTGTTCGCAACGGTTGACGGTATACTGAGATTCGAAAGAAAGGGAAGAGACAGGAAGCAGGCTTCCGTTTATCCCGTAGAACAGTAAGTTACCGAAACGGAGATTTCTGAGAATGCCGGGCTTCAAACAGTCATGTTTGAAGCCCTTTCCGTTATAAAGGGAGTGTGAAAAACAAGCCTGATGGCTTATTTTTCACACGGCAATTTGTGCCGGAGCGTCACAAATTGCTTTGATGGCAGAAGAGAAATTGCATTCGCGATTTCTCTTCGCCTCGTCGCTTACGCTCCGGAATGGAGATTTTCATGTTTGCAGACAGAGCGAGAATCTATGTCAGAAGCGGCAAGGGCGGCGACGGCCACGTCTCCTTCCGCAGAGAAAAATATGTGCCCAGCGGCGGGCCTGACGGCGGAGACGGCGGAAGGGGCGGTGACGTGATCTTCCAGGTGGACGAGGGCCTGAATACCCTGACAGATTTCAGGCATGTCCGCAAATACAAAGCCGGCGACGGTCAGGAGGGCGGAAAGCGCAACTGCCGCGGTAAGGACGGCGACGACATCATCATCAAGGTCCCGGAAGGAACCGTCATCAAGGAAGCCCAGAGCGGCCGGGTCATCGCGGATATGTCCGGAGAAAACAGGCGGATCGTGCTCCTGACCGGAGGAAAGGGCGGAAACGGCAACCAGCACTATGCCACCAGCACCATGCAGGCGCCCAAGTATGCCCAGCCGGGACAGCCTGCCAGAGAGCTGGAGCTTTTCCTGGAGTTGAAAATGATCGCGGATGTGGGGCTGGTCGGCTTCCCCAATGTGGGAAAATCCACCCTCCTTTCCCGGGTTACCAACGCCAGGCCGAAGATCGCCAACTATCATTTCACCACCATTGTCCCCAATCTGGGCGTGGTGGACATGGACGGGGCAAAGGGCTTCGTGATCGCGGATATTCCCGGTCTGATTGAAGGCGCCTCGGAGGGTGTGGGACTGGGTCATGAATTCCTGCGCCATATCGAACGGACGAAGGTGATCATTCACATGGTGGACGCCGCAGGCACGGAGGGACGTGATCCGATCGCGGACATCTATGCCATCAATAAAGAACTGGAAGCCTATAATATGGAAATCGCTTCCCGTCCGACGGTCATCGCCGCCAACAAGATCGATGCGGCTCCGGATGAGGCTGCGGAAGCGGTGGAACTTTTGAAGGCGGAATTTGAGCCGAAGGGGATTCAGGTTTTCCCCATTTCCGCTGTAAGCGGCCAGGGCTTAAAGGAGCTTCTCTATCATGTGAGCGGCCTTCTGGATCAGGCGGATGACAAACCGGTGGTATTCGAGCAGGAATACTTCCCGGAGCTGGAAAACCGGTTCTCCGACGAGCCTTTCAGCGTGACCTACGACGAGGAAGAGGACGAATATGTGGTGGAAGGCCCCCGTATCGAAAAAATGCTGGGCTACACCAACCTGGATTCGGAGAAGGGCTTTACCTTCTTCCAGAATTTCCTGAAGGAGACGGGCATTCTGGAGCAGCTTGAGGCGCTTGGCATCGAAGAGGGCAGCACCGTCCGTATGTATGGCCTCAAATTTGATTATTATAAATAATGCGGCCCGCTTCTGACCGGCGCGCCGCCACTTGAAAAGAGAGGTAACTATGACAAGCAAACAGAGAGCTTATCTGAAAAGCCTTGCCGGGAACCTGGAGCCGGTGTTCCAGATCGGAAAGGGCAGCCTTACGCCCGAAGTGACGCAGGCGATTGCTGAGGCGTTTAATAAAAAGGAACTGATCAAGGTGACCGTTCTGAAGAACTGCTTCGACGATCCGAATCAGCTCGGCGCCATGCTCGCGGAGCGTACCCAGTCCCAGCTCGTCCAGGTAATCGGAAGAAAGATCGTGCTGTATAAGGAAAGCAAGGAGCATAAAAAGATTGAACTCCCCAGATAAATTTCCGGAACAAAATACGGAAAAGACGGGCGTCAGGCGGGTGGGTATCATGGGCGGAACCTTCAATCCGATCCACATCGGCCATCTGCTTCTGGCAGAAAATGCCTATTCCGCCTTTGGGCTGGACCAGGTTCTGTTCATTCCCAGCGGCTGTTCCTACATGAAAGAGCAGTCCGGAATCCTGGATCCGGATACCCGTCTGCGCATGACGTCACTGGCCGTTGCAGACAATCCCCATTTCCAGGTTTCCGACATCGAGATCCGGCGGCCCGGCTATACCTATACCTGCGAGACGCTGGAACAGCTGGAAAGAGAGAATCCGGGCACAGAGTTCTTTTTTCTGGCAGGGGCAGACAGCCTGTTCGCCATGGAAACCTGGAAGGATCCGGAGGTCATTTTTCAGAAGGCGACGGTGCTCGCCGCCGTCCGGGATGACTGCGGAAACAGCCGCCTTTCCGAACAGGCCGAACGTCTCCGGGAAAAATATCACGGACGGATCTGTCTGATCCCTTCCGGCAACGTGGAAATTTCTTCCTCCGACATTCGAAGCAGGATTCAGGAGGGCCGTTCCATCCGTTATCTGGTTCCGGAAAGGGTGCGGGAGTATATTGAAGAAAACGGACTTTACCGGCAGGCAGCAGGAAAAGCAGGAGAGGAGATCTCAAAATGAGCAGCAGGGCAGAAGGAGCGAAAAAAGAGGCGCACAAAAAAACGGAAAAGATCGGTTATGATCCCGTCGGCCTGCGCAGGTGTATGGAGCGCGAGCTGGATCCCAGGCGCTACGAACACACGCTGGGCGTTGCCTATACGGCGGCGGCGCTCGCCATGCGTTATGGTGCGGATATGAAAAAAGCACAGATTGCCGGCCTTCTTCATGACTGTGCGAAAAACTTAAGCAGTGAAAAGCAGATCCGAACCTGCCACAAACACAGCATCGCCATCAATGCCGCAGAACAGAAGAATCCGTCTCTCCTCCATGCCAAGGTGGGCAGCTTTCTTGCCTGGCACAAATACGGCATCGAGGATCGGGAGATTCTGGATGCGATCACCTGGCACACCACTGGAAAGCCGGAAATGCGCCTTCTTGATAAGATCCTCTATATTGCGGATTATATCGAACCGGGAAGAAATCAGGCGCCGAATCTGCCGCAGGCGAGAAAGCTGGCCTTTGAGGATCTGGATGAATGCCTGTTTCTGATCCTCCGGGATACGCTGGCCTATCTGACCGCATCCAAGGCAGAGGTTGATCCCATGACACAGCAGACTTATGAGTATTACAGGGCCGAAAGAGAGAAAGGAGGCCGTCAATGACAGAAATGAACGCGAAGGAGATGGCGAAGCTCGCCATGGAAGCGCTGGAGGAAAAAAAGGCAGAGGATATCAGCGTGATTGATATCAGCGGGGTAAGCGTCCTTGCCGACTTTTTTTTAATCGCCAGCGGAAATAACCGCAACCAGGTTCAGGCGCTTGCCGACAACGTGGAAGAGAAGCTGGGACGCGCAGGCGTTTCCCCGCGCCAGGTGGAAGGGTATAACACTGCCAACTGGGTGCTGATGGATTACGGCGACATCATCGTCCATGTTTTTGACCGGGAAAACCGGCTGTTCTATGATCTGGAGCGCATCTGGCGCGACGGCAGAAGGATTGATCCTTCCGAATTGTAAGGAACCCTTTACCTTTTGCCTTCTCTGCTGTTTGCCGAAAACCTTACAGCAGCTTTCCCGCGTTGCGGGGCGTGGTCTGATATTTTTTCCGGAACGCCCTGCAGAAGGTAGAATAATCTCGGAATCCGCTTTCATAGCAGGCTTCTGTTGCCGACATCCCGTTCTGAATCAGGGATTTGGACAGCAGAAGCCTTTTTTCATTGATATAGGAGCCGACGGAATAGCCGGTTTCCGCCTTGAACAGGTGCATGAGGTGGGAACGGCTCAGGAAAAACTGTTCCGCAAGGCCATCCACCGTGATTTCTTCCGCGAGATGATCGTTGATGTGATCGATGATGGAAGCAATTTTATGATTGCTCACCTGGTTTTCCAGATAGTTCACCCGGTTGTGAAGAAGCGCCCGGTTTAAAAGAATCATGAATTCCAGAAACAGCACCTTCTGGTACAGTTCCCGCCCATAGTCCTGTTCCTGAAAGGACTGTTCCAGACGGCGGATCACGGAGAACAGGCTGCTTTTTTCCAGGTTCTCCACCCGCAGCACGTTTCCATGGCGTTTCTGTGCTTCCTGAAAGCAGAGGCGCAGGTCACAGGAGTCCGTCCGATACCCGGCAAGAAAGCCCGTGGAAATATAAATGATGATCCGTTCATAGGGGCAGCCCTCCTGCACGATGGGGCGGTGAAGCTCACCGGCATTTACCAGCACAATATCAAGGGGACGAAGCTCATACCTTCTCCCTTCAATGGAATAGGACGCGTTCCCGCTCAGAAAAAGCAGCACCTTGTCAAAGTCATGATAATGAGATGCAATTTCCAGCGGATCGTCGTCCTTCAGATGAAATATCCTGAAATCGTGATCCAGATATCCCTTCTTCTCATAGTGTTCCATCAGACTGCGCATTTCTTCCATTGCTTTTCCTCTCGTTCCACCGCCGCAGGAGGCCGTTTTTCCTGTTTTTCATTGAGGCCATTATAGGATAGAAAAACACTATTTGCAAGATTGAAAGCACAAATCCGGTATTTTATTCTTTTTTCATTTGATAGAATAGACTCAGACCAGACAGACTTTCGGGAAAGGTGGAAACACAATGAATTTTGCGGCGCTCAGATATGAAGAACTTTCTCTGAATACGTTCCCCTCGCTTCATACACAAGTTTATGACGGCTGGATCCTGCGCTTCCGGGAAGACGGCGACTGGCACGACAGCTGCGTGCTTCCCCTTTACCTGTCCACCCGTTCCTATGAAGATAAAATTGATTTCTGCGAGAAAAAATTTGCGGCCCGTTCTCTTCCCTGCGCATTCAAAATGACCTCAAACGTTCCGTCAGCTCTGGATCAGCAGCTCGAACAGAGGGGCTATGCCCTTATGGGAAAAACGAGGGTTCTGGAATGCCGGGCAGACGGGCTTACAGTACATCTGGAGTGCGGAGAGAAAAAGCAGCCGAAGCCGAACCTCAGACGGAAGGACAATCGAATAGAGGCTTTCATCTGCGAAAAAGGAGAAATCATCGCACGCGGACTGGGCGTTTTTGAAGAAGATACCCTCGGACTGTACGATATCCATGTAAACCGGGAACACCGCCGAAAAGGAGCCGGCACGGCCATCTGCAGAGCGCTCATGGAAGAGGGCTTTCGAAACGGAGCCAAAAGCGCACATCTACAGGTTCTTTCCTCCAATCTGGAGGCCCTTTCTCTCTATCGTTCGCTCGGTTTTCAGGAGATCTATCTTTACTGGTACCGGGTTAAAAACGGATAAAAATACACCGTCTCTTTCCTATCATGTTTAACTTCCTGAATAATGGAAATGCTGTAAATAACTGTAAATAAGGAGAAGCGGTCGGTACCGTTTACCGGCGCTTTCAGACAACAGCCGATCCAGACAGGAAGAAAGGAAAAAGACGGTGTTAAGAAAATATCATGTATCCCATCTGCCGGATGCCGGAACAGCGGGAGAGCTGCTGGCGCAGATGGGAAATATGGAAGGCGTTCATTCTGTCAGCATTACGGAAGATCTTTCCATACTGGGCATTGATGCAGAAGAGGAGATGATCGAACCGATCATGGAACGCACGGTCAACCTCTGCCGCCGGATAGCGGAAGACTGTGAGCTTTCCTACTTCTTTCCTCTCCGGGATCATTATTTATAAATACGGAACACGCCGAACACTTTACCAAGAACTCTGCAGTCATTCACAATAATCGGATCCATGGTGTCATTCTCCGGCTGCAGACGGATATGCCCCTTTTCCCGATAGAAGGTCTTAACCGTGGCGGAATCTTCAATGAGAGCCACAACGATATCCCCGTTGCGCGCATTGGAACAGCTCTGCACAAAGATCTGATCCCCGTTGCGGATTCCGGCATTCACCATGGAGTCTCCACGGACCTTCAGAATAAAGGAAGGCTCTCCGTTCGGGACGTATTCAGAGGGAACCGGGAAATAGCTCTCAATATTTTCCTCCGCGAGAATGGGCTGTCCTGCCGCGACATTGCCGACTACAGGCAGGCTGACCATCTCCGATCTGACGGCCTGAAAGCTGTCATCACAGATCTCAATCGCACGCGGCTTGGTGGGGTCCCGCCGGATAAAACCGTTCTTCTCCAGCGTCTCCAGATGTGAATGGACAGAAGAGGTGGACTTCAGGTGAACTGCTTCACAGATCTCCCTTACCGCGGGCGGATATCCCTTCTCCAGTATCCGTTCCTTTATGAATGAAAGGATTTCCTGCTGCTTCGCAGTGATCTTTCCCTGTGCCATAAATCTTATCCTCCTTCAGCGGTTCTTCTTTGAGCGGAACCGTTCGTTTCCCTCTTTTCTATTGAAAAAAGTATAACACAGCATACTGAAAAAAGCAAACACATATTCCGAAAACCTGTTCGATTTTTCCTCGTTTTCCTCTTGACATTCGAATCTGTGTTCGATATAATTCAGGTACATAAAGAAAGAACGTGTGTTCGCAACGTTTGTTCGGTGTGTGCTCTTAAAATATGACTTTTAAATGAGGAGGGAATTATGAAGGCGGAAGAGAGAATCAGAAGGAACCGGATCAGAAGACAGCGGCAGCTCAGACGCCGCCTGTCTCTCTTTGCAGCAGCTGTTCTCATTGCCCTGTCCATGGCGGGCGGAAGCTTCATCGTCAGAGCGGAGAACGCTTCCCCGGACGTTGTCTATAAATATTACACCAGCATCCGCGTCGGGAATGGAGATTCCCTGTGGTCAATCGCGGACAGGCACGCGGACGGATATTTTGAATCGAAACAGGATTTCCTCCAGGAGGTAATACAGATCAATCACCTTCTGGATTCTGACATTCGTCAGGGAGACTACCTGATCATCCCTTATTATTCTTCCGAATTCAAAAGGTGAGAAGGCCTGGATCTCTGTTGCGGCCGAATCTATCTGCGGAGGCAGCCCCACGCCTCCTTTTTCAGAAAAAGAAAGCTTTTTTTAAGAAATTCTTCCGTTTTTTCTGTCTGCATTTTTCAGCTTTCCGGGATATCCTGATTATGTCCTGATCGAATGGAACAATGATTCCGGAGCAGTTGATCTTTGTTTTCACAGCCTGTGGCAGCGTGACAGGATGTGTGTTATAATGCCTTTGTGCTGTCCGTTTCCGTTTTCTGTTTTTCAGGACGTAGACGAAACAGCGGGCCAAACCGCATCAGTCATAATCATTCACAGGGAGGTTCATAGTGTTGGAAACAAATCATATTCTGGTCGTGGAGGATGATAAGGATATCAGAGAGGGAATAGACATTTACCTGAGGAATCAGGGATATGTGGTATTCCAGGCCGGCGATGGCGTGGAAGGGCTTGAAATCATCGAAAAGGAAGAGGTTCATCTGGCCATCGTCGATATCATGATGCCCCGCATGGATGGCATTACCATGATGATGAAGGTACGGGAAAAGGGATACGATTTTCCTGTTATCATGCTTTCCGCCAAATCGGAGGAAGTGGATAAGATCATGGGATTGAATATGGGGGCAGATGATTATGTAACCAAGCCGTTTACCACGATGGAGCTTCTTGCAAGAGTAAACTCCCACCTGCGCCGGCATGCCAGATATCTGGAGGCTCTGAGCAGGGCTTCCGAACCGGAAAAGGATACCTACCATGTGCTCGGCGGAATTGAAGTGAACGAGGAAACGGTTGAGGTTTTTGTGGATGGGAATCCGGTCCGTCTGACTCCCATCGAATTTAAGATCCTTCTTCTGCTGATCAAGAATCCCGGCAGAGTCTTCTCCGCCGATGAGATTTACGAACGCATCTGGAATGAAAAAGCGATTAATACCGATACCATTATGGTCCACATCCGTAAGATCAGGGAAAAAATTGAAATCGATCCGAAAAATCCGAAATATTTAAAGGTGGTGTGGGGCGTTGGATACAAAATGGAAAAGCAATAAGCGTTTTCTTTCTGCCACTTCTGTGGCAACCACATATGCGGCAGGTGCTGTTGTGGTCGGCATGGCGGCAGCTCTTATCTTCATGTCGCTCTTTCCTTTTTTCAGGGAAAGAGCGCAGGTAGCCTATTCCGATCCTCTGATTTCACGCAGTTTTGTGGACGATCTGTTTTCTCTTAATTATGTTCAATATAAATATCTGCGTGAAAAGGCCGATCAGGCACAGTACAGCTATTCTGATCTGTATCTGAAGCAGAGTCTGGAATCAGATGAAGCGGACACTTCCCTGACCGGCGGTTCTTCAGATGAGATGGAGATGCAGATCGGTAATACCACTTACGTCATCGAATCGGACAACAGCAGCCATGAACAGATCCGGCAGAAGGCGGAGAGGATCGTCGCCAATCAGCAGGAAAATCTGGAATCCGTTCTTTCTGAATATGAACAGATGCTGGCATCCTATGGCGGCATGATGGATTACTACGTGGAGGATCTGGATTCCGGTACGGTTCTTTCCAACAGCGGAAACAGTCTTCCCGATGCCGTATCAAAAGACGGGCAGGGTGGAAGCGGAAGTTCCGACTATGTTTACTATGTGAGTCTGGAATATGACAGCGCCGGAAATGTGGGAAATGTTTCCGTCCGCTGTCAGGACAATGCGAAGCAGTTCATCAACACCGTTCAGACGGCCGGGCATGAAAGGCAGCTTTCTCTGTATGAGGACGGCGGAAGTTCTCAGGAGCTTGACCAGAGCGGCCAGACATCCACCTACCAGGTCTATGACGAGTACGACGAGCAGTATATGATGCTTCGGCTCACCCTTACCAGTCCGACAGATATGCGGGTCATTTACGGCCTGACACAGGAACAGTATGATACTCTTCTCTGGAGCGGAGATGATTCTTCCTCCCGGACCGATCTGTATCTGGCGTTGGAAAACAGCTATCATGACGCAGGAGTTGCTCCCGCTTATCTTGTTCTGCTGTTTCTCTGTGCTGCTGCCGGCATGATCCGCAGGAGCCTGGCCGCATCTCAACAGCAGCCTGAAACTGCGGCTTTCGTCGGGCAGGAAGAAGCCGGGGAAGCCCTTAACAATGCCCAGCATATGCGCCGGAAAAGGGGGCTGTATATTGAAACGGCTGCCGTACTTGCCATTATACTGATTGCATATTCCGTCTATCCGGTAATACGTTTTACTGCGGAATATGAAAACGGAATTTTCCTTCAGAGCGTCCGGGCTGGCCTCGGAAATGGTGGAAGGATTCTGCGTATTCCTCTGGATAAGGCGGCCATGTTCCTTTTTCTCGCTGTACTGTTTGCCATGGCTTTTCTGATCGGCTCAGGCCTGTCAGGCATCCGCAGAAGCAGTCTGAAGGAGCGAAGCCTCATCTGTAAATACTGGCACAAGGTTTACAGCAGGATAAAACGGGCGTTTCGTAAATTTTATACGGAACTGGTCAGTTACGATATCGGCACCGACGCAAACCGGATCATTCTGAAGGTTCTCGGCGTGAATTTCTTCATCCTGGTATTGATCTGCTGCTTCTGGTTCGCGGGAATTCTGGGGCTGATCGTATATACGGTTATCGTATATTTCATACTGAAAAGATATGTCATAGGCATTCAGGAGAAGTACAGAAAGCTGCTCCGGGCAACCAGCTCCATCGCACAGGGAAATCTGGATACCGCACTTTCCGAGGACTTCGGCATCTTTGAAAGCTATAAGTCCCAGCTGAGGCGCATTCAGGTGGACTTTAAGAGAGCGGTGGATGAGGAAGTCAAAAGTCAGCGGATGAAAACCGAACTGATCACCAACGTCTCCCATGACCTGAAGACTCCTCTGACCGCCATCATCACCTATATTGACCTGCTGAAGGAGCCTGGCGTTACAGAGGAAAAGAAGGAGGAATATCTTGCCGTACTTCAGAAAAAGGCAAACCGTCTTAAGGTTTTAATTGAGGACCTGTTTGAAATCAGCAAGGCAAGCAGCAAAGCGGTCACGCTCCAGATCGTGGACGTGGATATCTGCAATCTGCTCAGGCAGGCGTATCTGGAACAGGAAGACCGGATCAGTGCCGCAGACCTGGATTTTCGATTCCGCCTTCCGGAAAAGAAGATCATCCTTTCCCTGGACAGCCAGAAAACCTACCGGATCTTTGATAATCTCTATACCAACATTATCAAATATGCCTTAAAGGGTACGAGGGTTTATGTCACCCTGACAGAAGAAAAGGAAAGATCTTCCGAGGGAAATCTTTCCCCGGCTTCCTCCGGAAAGAATCGGGAATATGTACGGATAGAGCTGAAAAACATTTCTGCATCGGAGCTGTCCGTTGATCCCAATGAACTGACGGAACGTTTCGTCCGCGGAGACGGCTCCCGCAATACGGAAGGAAGCGGCCTGGGACTTGCCATTGCAAAAAGCTTTGCGGAACTGCAGGGCGGAAGTATGCGGATTGAGGTTGACGGAGATCTGTTCAAAGCGATTCTGACCTTCCCCCAAAAAGATGAGGCAATGGACGGCGGAAACGCACAGGAACAGGTGCCGAAGGGGGATCAGATCCATCCGGCATCCCCACATCCTCCCATCCCCTGGAATAAGAACAGCAATCGGTTTTACAGGAAAAATGATATGAGAACTCCCGCTTCTGCAGAACCGGGCGAAAACATATTTTCCTCCCGAAACATGTTTTCCATCGATGGGACGAAATCTGTTGACACAGGACAGAACGCAGACACGGTTCGGGATGCTGAAACGCTTCCGCATGCCGACAGAGTTCAGAATGCAGATACATTTCAGAAAAAAGCCGAAAGATCGGGGAAAAAAGACAGATTTTCCGGAATCCGAAACTGGTTGAAGACTCTGTGGTTCGGAAAGCGAAGATAAAAGGTGAATAAAAGGGCAAACGATAAGAGAATCGCAGCCGCGATTCTCTTATTCTTCTCTGAGCCTGACGGTCTTTGCCGCTTTACGCTTATTTTCATCCTTCATCGCCGCATAATGCTTTCTCGTGGTATTCACATCCTTATGGCCCAGCACATCAGCTACCAGATAGATATCCCCGGTTTCCTGATAGAGGGTGGTTCCGTAGGTGCTGCGGAGCTTATGGGGCGTAATTTTCTTTACCGTGGTCACACGGGAGGTGTATTTCTTCACCAGATTTTCCACGCTGCGCACGGTCAGCCTTCTGTTCTGCATGGAGAGAAACAGTGCCTCTTCATGACCGGGAAGAGGAATGACAGCCTTCCGTTCTTCCAGATAATTCTGGAGAGCTTCCGCCACCTCTTCTCCAAAATAGACCAGATCTTCATAACCTCCCTTACGGCGGACCTTCAGTCTTTGGTTGTCAAAATCCACGTCATTCAGATCCAGCCCCACACATTCCGATACACGGATTCCCGTTCCGAGCAGAAGAGTGAGCAGCGCCAGATCCCTTGTCCCGTTTTTCTGGTGATAGCTCATTTCCTTTTTGGTCAGTCCGCTGCCATCCTCCACCTCATCCAGCAGGATGGCCACCTCATTAGGTTCCATGCGGACGATTTCCTTATCATGGAGCTTGGGAAGAGGAACGAGAACCGCAGGATTGGTGGAAATCAGCTCATTTCTGTAAAAATAGTTATAAAAGCTGCGCAGAGAGGCCAGCTTCCGCTTCTTCCCCCGCTCGTCATTCATATATTCCACGCCGTCCTTCACATAGTAGGAAAGATACTCCATATATTCCTCAATATCCTCTCGCCCGATCTGATCAAGAATGGAAAGGGGAAAATCCACAATATCAATATTCCGGTATACCCCGTTGGTCTTATGGATAAATTCAAAAAAGATCCTTACATCATAGGCGTAGGCAATGCGTGTCCTGGTTGCCGTGGTATCCTCGATCCCTCTGAAAAACTGCCTGCAGAAGGAGGGAAGCGTCTCCAGAATTTCCCTCAGCTTCAGCACGTTCTTTTTATTCAGTTCGTCATGGTAATTCATTTCCTTCGCCATAGCGCTTCCTCAATTTTTTCCCACAACAGGCCATCCCCGCAGGTTTCCGGTGGTGATCGCAGTAAACATCCGTTCCTTCACGCCGGGATTCTCCAGGTTCAGCTGTCTGAGAAGCTGTTTCACATATTCCCGTTTGGTATGTCCGTCCGCCGGACAGGGGCTTTTTACCACAGGAACCTGATTCTTGTTCACGAAGCCGATCACATCCGCCTCATTCATATAGAGAAGAGGGCGGATCACCGTGATCCCCGTTCTGTCCAGATAGGTGACGGGGCTGAAGGTGTGGAATCTCCCTTCAAAAATCAGTGACATCAGCATGGTCTCCACCACATCATCCTTATGATGGGCATAGGCAACCTTATTGCAGCCTTCCTTTTTGATCGCATCATTCAGCGCGCCCTTCCGCATTTTCGCGCACAGAGAGCAGGGATTTGCCTCCTTCCTCTGCTCGAAAATAACGTCTGCAATATCCGTCTTAACGATGGTATAGGGAATCTGCAGTTGGTCGCGGCAGATGCTTTCAATTCGGCTCAGATCCAGATTCTGGAATCCCAGGTCCACCGTCACGGCATGAAGTTCAAAATGCTGCGGATAGAACCGCTGCAGTCCATGAAGGGCATAAAGCAGCGTCAGGGAATCCTTTCCTCCCGAAATCCCCACCGCAATCCGGTCGCCCTCCTGTATCATGTGATAATCGTCCGCAGCCCTGCGAACGTAACTCAATACCTGCTGAAGTCTCATAAAAAGCAAAAATCCTTTCCGGGTCAAAAGACCAATTTCTCAATCCTGTCGATAAAATACCTTGTCCATTATACAATTTTTTTCAGGAAAATGCATCCCGGAACGAAAAAAATACAGGTTTCATTTTCAGACGGTCCTCCTCCTGTTTACAGGAAAGAATGCTTGTGATAAAATTAACAAAGCCGCCTGATGGCGGCGGACAGGAGGAACATATGAAATTCATCATTCAAAGAGTCACCGAAGCCTCTGTATCCGTAGACGAACAGCTGGTTGGAAGCATTCGTCAGGGCTATCTGGTCCTGATCGGGGTGTGCGATGCGGATACGCAGGCCGAGGCGGACCGGCTGGTCCGCAAAATGCTGAATCTCCGGATCTTCAGCGATGAAAATGGAAAGACCAATCTGAGTCTGAAGGACGTGGATGGGGAGCTTTTGCTGATTTCTCAATTTACGCTGTATGCGGACTGCAGGAAAGGAAATCGTCCGTCCTTCGTCAAAGCGGGGAATCCGGAGCATGCAAAAGCGCTGTATGAATATATTATTGATTCCTGCAAAAAGGAACGCCCGGTTGTACAGCAGGGCGTATTTGGTGCGCATATGAAGGTTCAGCTCGTCAATGACGGACCTTTTACGGTTATTCTGGATTCAGAAGAGTTATCCTGAAGGGAAATCGGATGGAAAAAGGAGCAATGATAAAACGTGCTAAAATGTTCAAATTACTGAATTTCAGCACTAACTATTCGTTAAACTTGTGTTTTGCGAATAGTTGTATGCCACTGCCCCTATCTCTTTATCCGTCTATATTCCCTTTTCTTCAAAGCTTTTCTGAAGGGAAAGCGCATCCTCCATGGTGTTCTTCCAGCCATAGGTCTTCAGGTCTACCCGGTTGCACTTCACAACAACGCCTTCGGCCTCCAGAAGCATTTTCTGCATATCCGGGGTGTCAAAGGCGGGGGCTCCTGAAAGAACCCCCTGAAAATTCACCACCCGATAGGCGGGAAAGGCGCTGCCGGCAAGTCCCTGCTTTAAAGCGCGCCCGACCTGCCGGCTGTTACGGGGCTTTCCGCACAGGAGCGCCAGCTGTCCGTACGTCGCCACCTTCCCATATGGAATTCGTTCTCCAGCAATCGCCAGTCTTTTGTAAAAATCCATCCTCACCTGTTCTTGTTCTCAAAATCTTCCACGATCTGAACAATCAGCTTAACGGTTCCGTCAACGCCAAGCACAGAGCTGTTCAGACAGAAATCATAACTGTCCGCCCGCCCCCATTTCTTTGAAGAATAATAATTATAGTAGCTCTGACGCTGCTTATCCTTCTTCGCCATCATGTCCTTTGCCTTTTCTTCCGTCAGGCTGTATCTCTCCATGACTCTCTTTACCTTGGCTTCCTCATCTGCATAGATAAACAAACGGATGCAGTTCTTAAAATCATGAAGCGCATAATCTGCACAGCGGCCTACAATTACACAGGGACCTTCTGCCGCAACCTTCTTGATGGTATCGAACTGTGCGAGAAATACCTTATGGCTGATTGGCATATCCACAAAGGAAGATGCGTTATAACCAAAGGAATAGGTATCCATGACCAGATTGTACAGGAAGGAGTTGGTCGGTCTTTCATCATGGTTCTTGATCATCTCCTCGCAGAAGCCGCTTTCCTTGGCGACCCTGGTCAGCAGCTCCTTATCCAGATACTTGATGCCAAAATAATCGGCCACCCTCTCCCCGATCTCATGTCCCCCCGATCCGAACTGCCGGCCGATCGTAATCACTGTATTCATACAAACTTACCTCCTTCTTCACCGCTTTTTTTGAAGATAAATCTATTATAATGAAAAAGTCCCAAAAATTCAATGAATTTTCAGGATCTTTTTATGAAAATCGTTATAGTCTGACTAAGTAGTAACTGCAAATCTATCATCATCCGCCCAAAATATGAAGCAGACGGGAAAAATAGTCCGGAAGCGGAGCTGTTGTTTCAATATATTCTCCGGTTCTGGGGTGATGGAACCCCAGAATCATGGCGTGCAGACACTGTCCCTGAAGCTGGCAGGGCGGCTTTCCGCTGCCGGGCAAGTTACGCCTGTATACCTCGTCCCCGAGAAGCGGATGGCCGATCGCTTCCATGTGTACCCGGATCTGATGGGTTCTTCCCGTCTCCAGGCGGCATTCGATGTAGGTATATCCATGGATATGTCCATATCCATGAAAACGCTGCAGCACCCGATAGTGCGTCACAGCCTCCTTGCCGTTTCTGACGCCGGCCGCCATCCGTTTCCGGTCAGACGGGTCTCTTCCCACCGGAAGATTAACCACGCCTTCCTCCTGTTCTATGACGCCGTACACAACCGCCCGGTATCTGCGGACGATGCTGTGCTCCTTCAGCTGTGCCGCAATGGACAGATGGGCTGCGTCATTCTTGCAGACAAGAAGGCTTCCCGTAGTATCACGGTCGATCCGGTGCACAATTCCCGGCCTCATGACACCGTTGATTCCGGAAAGGCTGTCCCGGCAGTGATACATAAGCGCATTGACCAGCGTATGGCTGTAATGGCCGGCCGCAGGATGCACCACCATCCCCTTCGGCTTGTTCACCACAAGAACATCCTCATCCTCATAGAGAATATCGAGCGGAATATTTTCCGGCAGAATATCCGGCTCCACCGCTTCAGGAAGGAAAAAACTGACCTCATCGCCTTCGTTTAACCTGTAATTCTGCTTTACGGGCTTTCCATTCACCAGAACCTGCCCGTCACGAAGCAGCTTCTGGATAAAGGAGCGCGACAAAGAATCGATAAGCAGAGAAATATACTTATCGATCCTCTCTTCCTCATATTCCGCTGTCACCTGAAAAAGATAGCGGCCGTCAGCCATTCTTTTCCTCCTCTTCAGAATCCTTCTTTTTCAGAGAAAGGAAACTGAAATCCTCATCTTTATAGCCGGGTCCGAACAGCAGAAGCACGGCACCCACAACAGTCGCAATGGAAACAAACATGTCCGCCACGTTGAAAATCGGAAAATCAATCAGACTGATATAAATAAAGTCCACCACATAATCCAGACGGATCCTGTCGATCATGTTTCCGACTGCGCCTATGATGATACAGTCCAGCAGGATATGGAGAACACGATATTTTCCCCCATCCGGCATGCGAAACAGGACGTAGGCTGCCACAAGCAGGACAATGGGTGTAATGATCAGAAAGACGATCTTTCCTCCCTGCAGAATGCCGAAAGCAGCCCCTCTGTTTTCCAGATATCTCAGTTCCAGAACGCCGGGAATCAGCAAGATCGCCTCCTGCCCCTTCAGATACAGTACTGCAAAATATTTGGTCACCTGATCCAGAATCACGCCTGCAAAAATGATGAGAATATCGATTCCCCATTTTCGATTATTCATGTGCATCCTCTTCCGTAAAGTTGATTTCGTCAATTGCCGCCAGGATCTGCTCGTCCGTAACGGACATGTCGATCACAGCCTTTCCGATCTTATTCAAAAGAATAAAACGTATCTGTCCATTGTCCATCTTTTTATCCGATCTGGTCAGATCAAGAATCCGCTCAGGCTCCAGCTCATCCACAGAGATGGGAAGGTTAAAGGGGACAAACATATCCCGGATTTCATAGTATTCTTCCATGGGAAGCATTTCCTTTTTCCAGGAAATGAACGCGGCTGCCACGCAGCCCAGCGCAACGCATTCCCCATGTGTGAGAGAAAATCCCTTCGCCTTTTCAATCGCATGGCCAATGGTATGTCCCAGATTCAGAAGGGCGCGTTCTCCCTTTTCCTCCGGATCATTTTCCACGATTTTCCGCTTGATTTCACAGCTTCTGCGCACCAGTTCCGCCATCACCTCAGGTTCTCTGTCGCAGATCTCATACATGTTCGCAATCATCCACTCATAATATCTGGCATCCGCGATCAGGGCAGATTTCATGGCCTCAGCGAATCCGCTGTAAAACTGCCTTGCTTCCAGGGTGGTCAGCGTACTGAGGTTCATATACACTAGGGCGGGCATGTGGAAGGCGCCCACCATATTTTTATAACCGTCAAAATCCACTCCCGTCTTTCCACCAATGCTGCTGTCCACCTGGGCCAGAAGGGTCGTCGGAATCTGGATGAAATCAATTCCCCGAAGATAGGTTGCCGCTGTAAAACCGGTCAGATCTCCAACCACACCGCCTCCCAGCGCGATCAGACAGTCCTTCCTTGCAAAACGGCGTTCGATGAGAAACGTGTATAACGAACGAACCGTATCCAGATTCTTGTTTTCTTCTCCTGCGGGAAAGACATACAGCTCCGTCCGGATATTTTCCGCCTCAAGCGCGTCCCGCACCCTGGCGGCATACAGCGGTTCCACATGGGAATCCGTGACGATGCACAGCTTTCTTTCCCCATATCCAAGGGCTTTTATTTCTCCGGCGAGAGCGGAAAAATCCTTTTCAAAAACAATATCATAACAGGGTTTCCCGTCTCGGGAAACCGTCATTCTTTTTTCCATAATAATCCCTTCCATCATAATAAAAGCGAATCTGAATGGATTCGCTTTCTTCTGCAGATAACACCGGCGTTTCCTGTCTTACCGAATTCCTGGTACATCAACGGAGCCATTGAAGATATCCTGAAAATCTCCGGAAATATCCACGCTGGCCGGCGTAATAATAAATATGTACTGAGAAATCTTCTGAAGATTTCCACTGATTGCGAAACAGGAACCGGATGTGAAATCAATAATCCTCTGAGCAATGTCCACATCAAGCCCTTCCAGATTCAGAACAACCGTTCTGTTTGCCAGAAGGGTTTCCGTAATCTCCCTTCCGTCCTCAATACTGGTTGGCTTAATCACACAGACCTCCATACCCGCTCCGGAAGATCTGCGGGCCTGCTTGATCGGCGTAATCTTGGGAGATGCCTTCCGGGGACGTTCCTCTTCCTCTTCTACAGGCGCAGATTTTGTTTTTCTGGACGTCAGCTTGGAAACTTTTGTTTCAGGCTCTTCGTAATCATCATATTCATCATCGTCGTACTCATCATCATAATCTTCATCGCCGTTCAGTTTCATATAGCTCAGTAGCCTGTCCATAACACTCATACTGCTCAATCTCCTTATTTCAACCTGACAGATTCAGAAGCTAGATCTGCCAGGAGCGTTCACCGAATATTCCCGTGCCGACCCTGACAAACGTTGCGCCTTCCTCACAGGCTGTTTCATAATCGCCCGTCATTCCCATGGACAGGCAAACCATATGTACATTATCAATGTTTTTCCTCTCCATGTCAACAGATAACTTCTTCAATGTTCTAAAAAAAATTCTGTTATCTTCGGGATTATCTGCCAGAGGAGCAATTGTCATGAGGCCGCAGACCTCAATTCCGGGAAGAACGGATGCTGCTCTGACAAGGGCCTCTGTCTCAGCGGGGCTTACCCCGAACTTGCTCTCCTCTCCCGCCACATTTACTTCGATCAGAATTTTTACTACCGTCTTCTGCCTGACTGCCTCCCTGCTGATTTCTTCCGCAAGCCGGAGAGAATCCACGCTGTGTATCATTGCAGCCTTTCCGACCAGGTACTTCACCTTGTTTCGCTGCAGATGTCCGATCATATGCCACCGGATATCGGAAGGGAGCTGCGGAATTTTGTCCATCAGTTCCTGTACCTTATTTTCTCCGAAATCCCGGATTCCCGCCTCATATGCTTCCATGATCATTTCCACAGGCTTCGTCTTGCTCACCGCGATCAGCGTCACATCCTCCGGAGGACGTCCCGCCCGTTTGCATGCATGTCTGATATTTTCCTGTACTGTATTCAAATTTTCTCTGATCATTCCATTTTGCCTCCCGGAACTTAATAGATCAGCTCATCGTCATTCACCGTCTCTGCATCCAGAACAATACGGTCATACGCGCTCAGACCATAGGTGGTGTTTGACTTGACGATGGCATATTCATCGTTCTGCGCCAGGATCTGAATCTCCTTAAAATCGGCGTAGCCCTTGTTGATATTATAAACGCCTGTCAGCACAGCGCTTCTGGATATGGTATAGGTATCCGTGGAATCCGGTTTCACAATGTCATCTCCGACTGTCAGAACAGAGTTGTCTATGTAGTAGTCTTCCTCCGTTTCCTGATAAATGGTGGTCGCGATGAATTCCGTAGTTGCTTCTCCCTCTTCCGTATAAGTCTCCAGAAGAACGCCATCAGTTCCATTTGTGCCCTTCGTCACATATTCTTTCGGGACAAGGAAAAATTCTCTTTCCGCTATGGCGGAATTCGGGACCTTAAGCCCCTCTTCATCCTCTGTAATCAGCTCAATGTCAATAAAACGCTCCGTGCAGAAAGCGATCATGGAGTTGTTAAAATCCAGCTTCACGTAAGTGTTTCCATCACCGTTATCGAGCACGCTCACCTCCGCCCAGGAAACGTTCCGGTTTTTCAGGAAGCGGACCTGAACATATTCTTCCTCAAGAAGAAACTGGGCCAGTTCTTCATCTGTCTGAATCACAATGGACCAGTTTTCGTTCGTGATGACCTTGTAGATGGGATCTCCGGAGGAAACCAGATCATTGTTGATCAGCTGATTCTTCTGATAACCGGCCTCGTCAAACATCTCCTGTGTGATCTGATCCGCCGTCAGCGTCTCATAACCGTCTGTGGAGTAGACCACGATACCCGATTCCGGAGCGTTGCAGAGAGTCACAAAGGAAGAGCTGCCCAGACTTTCCAGATCCGCAAGAATGCTTTCATTGGAAATTTTCAGAGCCGTTCCTTCCAGTGTATATTTGAAATCATAGGTCGTTCCAAACTGTTTCCGGTCAAAGCTTCCCATAAAACCGGTCACTTCGCTCTTGATCTCCTCCAGATCATCGGTGGACAGCTGCCCGTCCTCCGCTTCTCCCGCTTCAAACATCTCCTTCAGTTCTCCGCTCTCATCCACGCTGCATACGAGCTTTCCGGAACCGACGCGCTCTCCTTCTCTGGCATAATAGTTGATATAGCCGGAGTCTGTACTCGTGGCCACGGTCTCCTCCCGGAGAGCAATTCCCCGGTAGACACTGTCCACGGAAAGGGATCCTGTCCTTACCTCATAAGGCTGTATCTGCTTCTGTGTAAAATAAAGGAAAACACAAATGATGATGTAAATGAAAATTACGCTGAAAATAATAATTCCCAGATTGATATTCAGCGGCTTTCTGTACTGTCTGATTTTTCCATTTTTTCCAGCCAATCCACACTCCTCCGAACCGGGCAGCCCGCAGCATGGCTGCCCGCTGTCCGTTGCCCGTCGGATGCCCGCCCGTGCAAGCACGGCGGGCGCCCTCCGGACTTACCGCCCAAAAACAAAGCCCCGGAAAAAACCGGGGCTTTTTGTCCTTCTATTTAAAGAGATACAACAATCTTCGACTTCAGGCTATCCGGCAATTCATTCTCGTCCTTTGATACGCTGAGTACAAAGTCAACGTGATAGGCATCACTGATCTTATCGAGCTTCTCAACAGCCGGGAGGATATCGCTGTCATCTCCCAGTCCGGATATTGTCAGAAAGCTGTCCAGATACATCTTTTCAAGGTCACGGTCCTGAGAAATGATTCCACAGAGGAAGCCCATGAATTCCGAACAATTCTCAACCATGAACTCACGGACATCGATCAGTCTCACCTTATTATTCAGTTCAAACATGTGCTTGGTGCTTTTATCCAGATATACAACACTTCCGGAGATCTCTTTCACCTCACTGTTGACCTTATCCAACAGCTGCTTCGTCTTGCCTTTCCCCTTTTTGCCTACGATTAACTGAACCATTGCGATCCCTCCTAAAGTAAATTGACGCCTGCACGCCTTTGAGATATGTCTTATTATAGATGAAATCCAATGAAAAAACAACCTTTTTAAGCAATTACATTTAAAAGCCTCGTCATCTGCTCATAGAGAACATCTCGCGCCGTCGCCTTCAGAATAACTGAGATATACGGGCTGCCGGCCGTATCCCTTGCGAGCAGGATCAGACAGCTTCCCGCGGCGCTGGTGGTTCCCGTTTTCCCGCCGATCACCGTCACCTGCCCCGGAGCCTTGTACGTCCCGGTCAAATACTGATTCGTCGTATTGAAGGAAAGCGTTTTGGAATTTCCCTCGCTGTCCATATAAACTGTCTCATAACTCGTCATGTGAATAATCTCACTGATCAGGTCATACTGCAAAGCTTCATTGAAAATCAAATACATGTCATAAGCGGTCACATAATGGTTGTCCGCCGTCAGTCCATGAGGATTCACAAAATGGCTGTTTGTCGCGCCGATGGCTACCGCTTCTTCATTCATCAGCTCCGCAAAGCCCTCTATGCTTCCGCCGATATGTACGGCGATTGCCGCAGCAGCATCGTTTGCCGAATGAATCAGAAGCGCATGCAGCGCCTGATTCAGCGTCAGCTGATCGCCAACCTCGAGGCCGCAGAGCGTAGCGCCCGATTCCGTAATCATGGCCTCATCCGTCACCGTAATGGTATCGTCCGTATTTCCGTATTTCAGCGCCACCAGTGCGGTCATCACCTTGGTCAGGCTGGCCGGATTCAGCCGTTCGTGGATGTTTCTTGCATACAGCACTTCATGGTTATTCAGGTCGAAAAGTCCCGCCGCAGTCAACGCTTCTGTGTCCACATCCGCCGCGTCCGTTCCCACATCTCCCGTCGTCACACACAGATCCTGAGCAAAGGAATCCGCCACCGTACCGGCAGAATCATCCGAAATCCGGAAACTGGAAACATCGGAATCCAAATCATAGGCAAGCGGAATCTCCCTGCCACCGCATCCGGGCATCAAAAAAAGGAGCGACGCCACGCAAAGCAGGGCCACGCCCCTGTTCAAGAATGTTCTCATGCTATTTGTACATTTCACGCCACTCCAGATCTCCTCTGTCAAGTGATTTGATTAATAGTTCCGCCGTAGCAACATTCGTTGCCAGAGGGATGTTATGAATATCGCACAGCCTCACCACGTTATTCACATCCGGTTCATGGGACTTCGAAGTCAGCGGATCTCTCAGAAAAATGACCAGATCAATCTGGTTATGCTCAATCTGAGCGCCGATCTGCTGTTCTCCTCCGAGATGGCCGGCAAGGAATTTATGCACATTCAGATTGGTCACCTCTTCAATCAACCGTCCCGTTGTACCTGTTGCGTAAAGATCATTCTTGCTCAAAATCCCCCTGTAAGCGATACAGAAATTCTGCATCAGCTTCTTTTTTGCGTCATGCGCAATCAGTGCAATATTCATAGCCACCTTCTCCTATACTAGTAAATTTTTTTCCTCTGCAATCGGACATTCAGTACGAATCCCATTCCTATGAAAAGACTGACCAGCGACGTTAGTCCGGAACTGACAAAAGGAAGCGGAATTCCGGTATTCGGCATAATCATCGTGGCCACAGCGATGTTCATAAAGCTTTGAAAACCGATGATCGCCGCCATCCCGGACGCGATGATGGTTCCCGACAGATCCTTCGCCTGCCTGGCTATGGAGATACACTCCAGCGCAATCAGAAAGAGCAGAACGATCACCGTACAGGATCCCACAAATCCCATTTCTTCTCCGATCACCGCAAAAATGAAATCCGTCTCCGGTTCCGAAATGAAATTACCGTTGTTCACTGACGCTATCACATTATTGTTCAAGCCCTTTCCCCAAAGCTGGCCTGATCCAATCGCCATGACTGAATTGAGCTGCTGGTAGGCCTCTGTGTCCGCATACTGTTCCGGATTCAGCCAGGCGAGGATCCGCGTCAGCTGATACCCTCTGATCAGTGTCTGTCCGGGCTGCATCACGAGATAAAGCAGTACAGCCATGGACGGCACGGCTACAGCGAGAATTGCCCCGATAATTTTGTAGCTTATTCCCCCCACAAACATCAGCACGCAGAAAAGAACACAGTACAGAATGGTTGTGGAAAGGTTCGGCTCCATGTACAAAAGGACAATGGCAGGCAGCATCAATAACACACATAGGGAAAGTATCCTGAAGGTATTCAGTCTCTCCCTATGTTTAATAATAAACTGTGCGTAGAATAAAATCAATAAAATTTTTGTAATTTCTGACGGCTGGAACTGAATCAGATGTGGAATGTTGATCCAGCGTGTGGCGCCGTTTACCTCCTCTCCCCAGATCAGAACAGCCCCAAGCATGCCGATAGACAGCACATAGTATACCCAGTACAATCTCAGAAGCTGAGAATAGTCAATCAGAGAAATCACCACCATGATCCCCATCCCCAGGGCTACCCCGAACAGCTGTCTCTGCTGCTGGGATTCATCTGCGCTGCCGACTGCCATGACTCCGATAATGGAGATCATGAGCAGCAGCAGAACCAGCTTGAAGTCATAATTCTTTAGTTGATATCTTTTAAACATGTTTTCCTCATTCTGTCAGAGAGCGTTCGGTGACGCTCAAAACGTCTGGTTACGAAGATCCAGGATCGGGATATCCGCATACAGTGTGGGGTTCTTGCCTCTCCCTCTGAGCGCGGATTTGCTGATCTGTATCTCCATATTGTTCGTATCGATCTTCATGTATTTGGATATCACCTCCGCGATATCCTTCTTGATCATTTCCAGCATCTCCGGAGAACAGCCGGCACGATCGGAAATCAGGAGAATCTTCAGCCTGTCCTTTGCCACCTGCCTGGAGGATTTTCTTTTAAAAAGATTGCGTATTCTCATCCGATCCGTCCCTCCTGACTTTTATGAAAAATACCGGTAAATCTCGTCCAGAAGGAAACCGGATGTTCCAGATCCAGAAAGGGAACCTCCTTCCCCAGAACTCTGCAGCAGATGTTCTGATAGGCCTGTCCGGCCAGCGTATTGTTCCCCACCAGGGGTTCTCCCTGATTGGTGGCAATCACCACATTTTCATCATCAGGCACAATGCCGATCAGCGGAATCGCAAGGATATCCACCACATCGCCTGATGTCATCATGTCCCCACGGCGGACCATGTCATAACGCATCCGGTTGATAACCAGGTCGATCCGGGCGAAGTCGTGAGCCTCAAGAAGGCCGATGATGCGATCCGCATCCCGGATGGCGGATACCTCGGGCGTTGTGACCACGAGTGCTCTGTCCGCACCGGCTATCGCATTTTTAAACCCCTGCTCAATGCCGGCAGGACAGTCCAGAATAATGTATTCAAACTGTCCCTTCAGATGCTCAATCAGCTTGATCATCTGGCTTTCATTTACCGCGGTTTTATCCCGCGTCTGTGCGGACGGAAGCAGATACAGGCCGGAATAGCGCTTATCCTTGATCAGCGCCTGCTTGACACGGCAGTTGCCCTCCACCACATCCACCAGATTGTAGACGATCCGGTTTTCCAGCCCCATGACCACATCCAGATTCCTGAGGCCGATGTCCGTGTCGATCAGCACGACCCGCTTGCCCATGGCCGCAAGACCCGTACCGACGTTCGCGGTTGTGGTCGTCTTTCCCACGCCGCCTTTTCCTGATGTAACGACAATTACTTCACTCATGCAAATACCTCCGATTCGGAATATTTGTCCCCTGAGCGCCGTTCGGACGGTCAGTGATTCATTCGTAAATTGTCTTACAGACTATGCGGTCCTGTTCCACATAAGCCACCTGCGGCTGTATTCTGACTCCTTCAGGCGGCACATGGCCGCCCCCATCAGGCAGAAGCCCGATTCTGGAAAGAAACGGCCCGAGACGGCCCATTTCCTCTTTTTCCCGTGTAAGATATTTGAAATCCCCGATCTTTAATTTTTGCGGGGTCATTTCAAGCGCTGCAATAAAGCTTCCCGCCCTTCCGTCTCCGCCGCATATGGCCGTTCCGCGAAGGGCTCCGAGAATGACCACGTTTCCGGAAGAAATCACGCACGCGCCGGGATTCACATCACCGACAATGATGATGCTTCCGGAGGATTCCAGAATCTGTCCTTTTTTCAGCGTTCCCCGGTAAAAGCGTCCCGTATTTTCACGGTCGGCGAACCGTCGAAAAGCGGCTTCCACCGCCCGGGCATAAAGCACACCGTCTTCCTCTTCTTTTCCGATCAGGCAGGTCACCTCCAGAGAAGAATTTTCCGTAATGGCTTCCACCAGTCCGGCTTCCTGCTCCGGCGTCAGCGAACGTCCTTCAAAGGATACGGCGACGAAAGCATCCTGAAAGAAGGCTGCCGAGCGGCGGAATTTCTCCGCCACCTCCGCCTTCAGTTCATCAAATTCCATTTCTGCATCCAGATACAGACGGATTCCATTCTGAAAACGTTTGATCACCACTGCATCTTTTCTGGCCGTTTTCGTATCAATCGCCTCCCGTAGACTCAATGATATTGGCGTTTCCTGTGATAATTTCATCCTCCTCATCCAGGCCAAAATAGTAACGGAACACTTTGGCACCAACCTGCGCGGCATAACCGGAGGAATAGCCGTTTCCGATTCTGACCGAAATCGCGATTTCCGGATCGTCATAGGGCGCATATCCCACGAACAGCGCATGGTTCGGCACCAGGCTCGTAACCTCTGCCGTTCCTGTCTTGCCGGCCGTTTCCAGCTCAAGATTACTGAAATAGTCCGAATTTTCCGTTACGCCATGCATGCCTTCATGAATGGCATTCCAGTAGGATGTGGGCATTTCTATGGTATTTCTCACATCGGGCGTATAGTCCTCAAGCAGATTTCCCGCGTGATCCGTCACCCTGTCCAGAAGGCTCAGGTTATAGCAGGTTCCGCTGTTGGCGACGGTAGCAATATACCGGGCAAGTCCCACCGTAGTATAGTTATGATTTCCCTGTCCAATTGCGGAAGGGACGGCGTTCTCCGTAGAAAACTGAGGCGTAGATTCTTCAATCTCGATGCCTGATTTTTCCGTCAGGCCATAAAGATCCGCATAGATACGCATTTTTTCATTTGCAAGGTCCGAATTAAAAGTGCCGTCCGTTCCCGTTCCCATCCTGTAGGCCATCTCATAGAAGAAGAAGTTACAGGAATTGGTGATCGCCTCGGAAATATTCAGGCTTCCATGCGAACCGGGATAAACCCAGCATCGGAAAGCTCTGTCTGAGAACCGGGTAAAGGAACCGACGCAGTTCACCGTCTCCGTCAGATTCGTCACGCCTTCCATCAGAAGAGTGGTCGCGACCACCGGTTTGTAGGTAGAGCCGGGCGCCGAACGCATCTGCGTGGCATAATTCCAGAGCGGATTGGACAGATCGCTCTGCAGGCCCGCATAATAGTCGGCATCTATGCCATTTGCCAGACGGTTGTTGTCATAGCTCGGATAACTGACCAGAGCCAGCACCTCTCCGGAATTGGGATCCACCACGACACAGGAACCCGAATAGGGATTCAGAGCGAGCTGAGCCGGGGTAATCTGCAGTTCAGAAATCAGCTCCCGCATGAAGTCATAGGCGGAAACCGAGCCGGAAAGAAGAGCCGCCTCCTCTTCTTCCGTCACCGATACCAGATTCTGTTCGATCAAAACCATACAGATCTGCGTGCCGGTAATGGCATTGTTTCGGATCATATAACGGAACATTTCTTTATAAAAGGCTTTGCTTTCGAGCTCCTGAACGATGAAATCCACCAGGCGGTTAAACACCTCCGAGGAATCCGCGTAGCTTTCCTCCATGTCCAGTTCCGTCACATCCACCCAGTTCTGCGCGATCGCATATTCCAGAAACTCGCTTAAGGAAATGGTTTCTTCGCTGGACCACTGCTGATAAACCGAATCCTGGGTATCTACCGTAAGCACTCCCGTATCATCAATCAGAAGATCGCTTACAATATAGCTTTCATAAGCCTGAAATTCCTCATCCAGCTGGCTGTAGGGCGTCCGGTCCGTATACAGCTCCTGAGAAAGCCAGTCCAGGACGCGCTCACGCCAGGAGAGAAATGCCTGGTAGACCTCTTTTTCATATTCTCCCGCATCCTCCAACGCCAGATGCTCCATATCAATGACATTGTTGTTGAACAGGGCGAAATAAACATCATCGATGGGAATGATAATGTCCGAAGCTCGTCCTGTGGAATTGTACACCTTCACATTCCTGATCTTATCCAGCAGGATACCCGCAATACTTTCTTCCAGAATGTTGTAAACCGCCTCCTGCAGATCGGCGTCCAGCGTCAGGTAGACATTGCCCCCTGCGACCGATTCCACTCTGCCCTCGGAATAGATCTCTCTTCCCAGATTGTCAACGTAAATCGTCTCACTGCCCTTTTCTCCCTGCAGATAGGTTTCCATCACGCTCTCAATGCCGGATTTTCCCACAATGTCGTTCATTTCATACCGGTCCTCGCCGGAACCGTCGTCCGTCTGTTCATTCAGACTTGTGAGCTCTTCCGAAGAGATTTTTCCCGTATATCCGATGATATGGGAAAAATAGGTTCCGTTTACATAGCGCCGGATGGTATCCTCAGCAATATCGATACCGGTAAGCGCCTCCTTGTTCTCTTCGATGGCTGCCACCGTTTCCTCGCTCACATCCGTTGCGATTGTGGTCGGTATGTATTTCTGATAACTGTTCGCCCGCATTGCATAACGGACAGTGACAAGCTTTATGACCTCCTCCTTCGTATAACCCTGTCCCGGAACGAAGGTACTGCTGTCATTCGGATCCGTTCGTTCTCCGATGCCATAATTTTCACACAGAAAATCGATGAGTTCCTGAGGAGTCGAATTTTTCTCCTTTTCATCCATATCGTCAATGGACGCATAGCCGTACACATCCGCCAGAAACCGCTGCAGGCTTGTCCCGCTGACGCTGAAGGCATAATCCCCGTCTTCATCCAGATAAACGTTGAAATCGCTGACCACTTCATCACCGTTTTTCTCCAGGATACGAAAAACCTCAAGCAGGGTGGCGTTCATGTTCGCGTTTTTATTCGTGTTCTCATAAACATCCTCGATCGTCACCGAATAAGCCAGATCATTATAGGCAAGAAGCTTTCCGTTCCGATCGTAGATATTTCCGCGGGAGCTCGCAATGGAACGTTCTCTTCTGATCTGCAGAGAAAACTCATTCTGATAGGTTTCCCCATTCACGATCTGCAGCTCAAAAATCCGCTGAATCAGTACGCCGGCCATCACAATAAAGAGAATCGTGAGAACCGTGGTCCGGGAGGTTATGAAGTTTACAATGCTGTCACGTATCTTTTCTAACAAGTTCCTACTCCTTACTTCCTTTCTCATATGCTTCCAGTTTTTTATGTATCAGAAGAAGCAGCGGATAGACCGCAATGGCAATCGCAATCGTATACACCGCTTCCGGCAGAATAACGCGGAGGAGGTAAAAACCGATATCCAGCCTGCTTCTCAGCAAAAACAGCAGACAGTAGCACAAAAATCCGTATCCCACATCACTTCCTAAAATCAATATCAACGGCAGTTTAATGTCCTCCGGATAGAAAATCCGCTGGAACATGCCGTTGATATAGCCTGTTATCATATAAACAAGAGCATAGAAACCGATCACATCCCCACCGAATATATCCACCAGCAGACCACAGACAAAACCGGTCACCAGGCCGCAGATCTCACCGTTCATAAAGCCGCAGGAGGCGACAAAAATGATCAGTAGATTCGGCATGATCCCTCCAAAGGCGACGGCCGGAAGGATAGAAGCCTGAAGCAGGTAGCACAGCAGAAGCAGAAACGCCAAAACAATATATTTTCTCACGTTTAATCCGCACCCGCCTTTCTATTCTTCATCCGGAACCTGCTGCTTTGTTTCCAGAATCACCAGAACCTCCTGCAGATGCTGAAAATCAACGGCCGGCGTAATCGTACCGTATTTGGTCATATTGTTGGCGGCAGTCTCGATGGAACCGATATAGCCGATCGGGATTCCCGGAAGATACTTGCTGCTTATGTTGGAAGTTACCACCTTGTCTCCTGACTGCACCTGATCTTCACGATCAGAAAGCTGTTCGAAACGGATCACGCCGTCAGTCATGACGGACTGCAGATCTCCCGAAACCAGAAGATTTGAGGAGGTAGTAAGAACGGTCCCGTACACATTGGAATTATCCGCAATGATGGAAAGAACCCTTGCATAATTCGGTCCCACGCTCACGATACGTCCCACAAGCCCGCCGCCAGCAATCACATTCATATCAACCGCGATTCCGTCATCGCTTCCTTTATCAATGGTGAAAGAATAGAACCAGTTGGTTGCGTCACTGGCAATTACGCGCGCTCCCGTTTTTTCATAGTCGGAGGTTGCTTCATCAATATCATAAAGCTCCCTCAGGTTCTCCAGCTCGTAGCGGTCCTGCTGGAGCTGTGCATTTTCCAGAGTAAGATTCGCAATCTCCTCCTGCAGGCGTGCATTTTCATCCAGTGCATCCTGAAGCTTTCCCATTTCCTCCGCCCGGTCATAGAGATATCCGCCTACTGAGGCAATCCCGTTCTGAAAGGGTACCACCACATATCCGGCGACAGCACGCAGCGGGCCTTCGAAGAGGTCGGTCCGGAAGGTAATGATCATCAAAAGTACGCACAGACATGTGAGGATCATCAGAAGATACTTCCCGGGGAGCGTGAACTTGTTTTTCTTTTTCTTGACTACAGGACTCATTTACCCATCCCTTCGATCGCATAGGCAACCGACTTGTAATTGTCGTCTTTCAGGATCTTGGCAAGCCCCAGTACCACGCTTTCAATGGGGCGCTCAGCCACGTTCACCTTCAGGCCCGTGCTGTTTTTCAGCTTATCCGCCAGATGGCTGATCTGGGACGCCCCTCCCGTCAGATAAATGCCATGGCGGTAAATATCCGCGCCGAGCTCCGGAGGCGTACGCTCCAGAATCAGCTTCACGCAGTCGATAATCGTGTTAAAGTGCTCCTCCAGGCAGGAAACCACCAGATCGGAGGGAATCTCTCTCTCCACAGGAAGTCCGGTCACGATATCACGGCCGAATACCTGCGCTCCCGTTCCCGCCTCTTCCAGGCCGGCCAGGGACTTCTTGATTCCCTCCGCCGTCTTTCCACCGATCAGAAGCCCGTATTCCTTGCGGACCGCACCGCGGATCGCCTCGTCAAACTTCAGCCCGCCCGTCTTGATCAGGCGGCTTAAGACGATGCCTCCAAGGGACAGAATGGAAACCTCCGTGGTATCATGGCCCACGTTCACAACCAGTACGCCCTGGGAATTCTTCACATCGATATCCAGGCCCAGGCCGTCCGCCACCGCCTTTTCCACCACCATGATCTTCTTCGCCTTCACGTTGGCATCCTTGATCAGGTCATAAAAGGCCCTCTTCTCCACCTCCGTGATATCGGTGGGAACCGCAATATAATAGTCCGCCGGCTTCACATTTCCCTTGGAAATATCCGTGATAAAGAAGCGGATCAGTGTTTCCATATTCCGGATATCGGCAATCACGCCGTTGCAGAGGGGATAGGAAATCTGAATATTTCCCGGCGCCTTCTCATACATTTCATAGGCGGAATCCCCATAGGCAAAAATATTCTTCTTATTCTGGATCGCGATCATGTTCTTCTCGATCATGATATGATCGTCCGCCGCGCTGTAAATCTTGATATTGCTCGTACCCAGATCGATTCCAAAAGCATTCGTAGACAAAATGATTTCTCCTTCCTTATTTCAGCAGGCCGGATTCCTTAAAGCTCACATAACAGCCATCCCCCACGATGATGTGATCCAGAAGGGGAAGCTGCATCATGTCACACAGCCTGGCAAGATGCTCCGTAATTTCAATATCCTGTCTGCTGGGCGCCGCATCGCCGCTGGGGTGATTGTGGATCAGCAGGATATGTACCGCATGGTATTCCAGCGCCACCAGAAAGACCTCACGGGGAGACATCAGGGAACAGTTCACCGTTCCCTTGGACAGCACCCGGTCACAGATCAGACGGTTTTTGTTGTCTGTCATCACGAGGATCACTTCCTCCGTCTGCAGGTACCGCATGCGCTCCATATAATAGTCTGCCACCGTTTCCGGTCTTGTAAACTGGAGACGGTCACGCCTGTCCGCCATGGAAAGCCGCCGGGAAAGCTCGATGAGACACTTGATCTTCACCGCCTTCACCTGACCGATCCCGCTGACCCTGCACAGATCAGAGACGGACAGATACCGAAGTCCCAGAAGCCCCTTTTCCTGCCCCTTCGGCAGGGACAGCACCTGCTTTGCAAGCTGCAGGGAATCCACCGTTTTCGTTCCTGTACGGATGATGATCGCAAGCAGCTCCGCTTCCGAAAGATGCTCCGGCCCTTCAGCCAGAAACTTCTCATAGGGCTTCATCTCTTCATAGCATGGTTGTTTTTCTTTTGTTTGATTCATATTGCCTCTTTTCTTCCACGCTTCCGAACGCTTATAAAAAAGGCAGGAAAACCCTTCGGTTTGTCAAAGCAGACGGTACACGATGAGCGCGAGGACAATCCCCAGAATGCTCGCGATCGTGATCTTAATGGTCAGTGCGAAAGTGATGGTCAGGATTCCGAAATCCAGAACCATCGGGCTTGTCAGTCCAAATGTCTGCCCGAAATTCAGGATGCTTGAGGGAAAAAGGTTCCCGATAAAGCCGCCGAGCACCACACCGGCAAGCACGAGCAGCAGACAGGTCCATCCGTTTTTACTCTTCATCTTCTTCATCCGTTTATCCTTACAGGTTTTGCCAATACTTATATTAACATACTTCCAAATTCATGTATAGAAGCGAATGGGAAAAATTTCGGCGAAAGCTTCGCTCCATTCGACATCATTCTCAGGGAAGTTTCACTGTTTTCGCATCCACACAGCGCTGCAGCGCCTTCAGAATACCGAATTTGGCATGGGGCCAGGTCAGTCCTCCCTGAAAATAAACCGCGTAGGGAGGCTTCAGCGGTCCGTCCGCAGAAAGTTCAATGGAGGAACCGGAAACAAAGGCTCCGGCCGCCATGATCACCTGGCTGTCATAGCCCGGCATGTCCCAGGGCTCCGGCACCACAAAGCTGTCCACGGGCGCTGCCGCCTGGATGCCCTCGCAGAAGGCGATCAGTCCCTTCGGATCGTTAAAGGTGACGGCCTGAATGATGTCATGACGGCTTTCCGTGCCGTTCGGAACGACAGGCAGGCCAAGCCGTTCGAACAGGTTTGCGGCAAAAATCGCGCCTTTCAACGCTCCCGCCGTCACCGTCGGCGCCAGGAAAAAGCCCTGGTAGAACTGAGGCAGGATACCCAGGGACGCGCCCACCTCCTTGCCCAGTCCCGGAGAGGTCAGACGACGGGCCGCGTTCTCCACGCAGTCCTTCCTTCCCGCAATATAGCCGCCGATGGGTGCAAGCCCGCCGCCCGGATTCTTGATCAGGGAGCCCACGCACATGTCCGCTCCCACATCCGTCGGCTCGATCCGCTCCACGAATTCCCCGTAGCAGTTGTCCACCATGCAGATCACGTCCGGACGGATGCCCTTGATAAAGGAAATCAGCTCTCCGATGGCGGAAACGGAAAGGGTGGGCCGGGTCTGATAGCCCTTGGAGCGCTGGATGGTGACCAGCTTCGTTTTTTCATTCAGCGCGCTGCGGATGCCCTCATAATCAAAGCTTCCGTCCGCAAGCAGGTCCACCTGCCGGTAGCTGATCCCGTATTCCTTCAAAGAACCCGCAGACTCCCGGATGCCGATCACCTCCTCCAGCGTATCATAGGGTTTTCCCACCGGAGAAAGCAGTTCATCCCCCGGCCTCAGATTCGACAGGAGCGCCAGGGCCAGCGCATGGGTGCCGCAGGTGATCTGCGGGCGCACCAGGGCGTCCTCCGTATGAAACACGGAGGCATAAACCGCCTCCAGCGTATCCCTTCCCAGATCATTGTAGCCATAGCCTGTGGTTCCGAGCAGGCAGGCCTCGCTCACCCGGTTGTCCTGCATGGCCTTTAAAACCTTCATCTGGTTGTATTCCGCCGTCTCATCAATCTTTTTAAACCGCTCCTTAAGAGAAGAAAGCACCTTCTCTCCAAAGGCGCAGACCTCCTTTGAGATTCCCATGGTCTGATAAAAATCCGTAATGGAGGCCTCCGCCATCCTTTTTTCCGTTGTCATTTCACAAATCCTCTTTTCATGAAAAGTTTTCTATCCGTACATTCCTGAATCATCTGATCCAGAATCTCCTCTTCTGAAGCAAAATCCTGACGATCCAGCCAGATCACATCCCGCTCCCTGCGAAACCAGGTCAGCTGTCTCTTGGCGAAATGCCTGGTATCCCGTTTGATCAGATACACCGCCCGGTCCAGATCGTATTCCCCATCCAGAAAGCCGAGGATCTCCTTATAGCCAAGGCCCTGCATGGAAACCAGATCTCTGGTACATCCCATCTTCTTCAGCGCCTTCACCTCTTCCACCAGGCCTTCCGCAAGCATTTTGTCCACCCGGCGGTCGATTCTCGCATAAACGGTTTCCCTGTGATCGTTCAGGACAAAATAGCAGGCGTTATAGGCGCTCTCCCTGCCCCGTTCCCGCTCGTTGTGTTCCGAAATCTTCTGTCCGGTCTGCATATAGTATTCCAGCGCGCGCACCACCCGTTTGATGTTATTGGCATGGATCTGGGACGCGGACTGAGGGTCCACCTCCCGTAACATTTGGTGCAGATATTCCGCTCCCTTCTCCTGCGCGGTCCGCTCCAGCGCTTTGCGGATGGAGGTGTCCTCCTTGTTTTCCGTAAAATCAATGTCATACAGCACGGCCTGGATATAAAAGCCCGTTCCTCCGGCGAGGATGGGAATGCGGCCCCTGCTTTCGATGTCCGCAATCGCCTTCTTCGCTTTTTTCTGAAAAACGGTGACATTAAATTCTTCCCACGGCTCCAGAATATCAATCAGATGATGGGGAACACCTTCCATCTCTTCCGGACGGATCTTGGCCGATCCGATATCCATATGCCGGTAAACCTGCATGGAATCGGCGGAGATAATTTCCCCGCCCACCTTTTTTGCCAGCTTTATGGAAAGCGCCGTCTTTCCCACTGCCGTCGGCCCCGTCAGGATGATTAACGGCTGTTTCACTGCTTCCTCTTTCATTCAGACGATCCTCTTAAACTTCTTTTCCAGCTCATACTTGCTCATGGTGATGATGGTCGGCCGTCCATGCGGACAGTGATAGGGATTTTCCAGACTCAGAAGCTGGTCCAGCAAAGCCCCCATCTCTTTTGTGGAAATCCGCATATTGCCCTTCACAGCCGACTTGCAGGCCATGGACGCAAGCTTTTCCGCGATGATGGCGGGTGTGCCACGGGGCGGCTCCTCCTCCAGCTCATCCAGAATCCCCTGCAGGAAATCCTTTTCATAATGTCCGTACAGGTCGCAGGGAACCGCGCGTACCGCAACGGCATTTCCACCGAAATCTTCGATTTCAAAGCCCATCCTGGCAAAATAATCCCCGTACTCCTGCAGGGTATGCGCTTCCATGGCGGAAAGATTCAGGATCATGGGCGGCGCCAGATTCTGACTGTCCACCTGCCCCTCCCGCAGCTTCTTCACCAGCGCCTCGTACTTCACCTTCTCATGGGCTGCGTGCTGGTCGATGATGAGAAGCCGTTCCTCATACTGCACCAGCCAGTAGGTATCGAACACCTGACCGATGATCTGATAGCTCTTTGCCGCCTCCTCACTCAGAAGCTTCCCGTCAAACAGTTCCATCTGCTTCGCTTCGGAAACCGTATACTGTGCCTCTTCCTCCTGCAGCTGCCGGGAACGCCTGGCCGTCTCAAAGGGCTGGGGCGCTTCGGGCTTTTCCTTCTTTTCCCTTGCGGCTGGTTCAGGATTCGGCGAAACTTCTTTCTCCGGTCCCGCTTTCCGGCCCTCATCCGCCGCAGGAACAGGCTTTCGTGGTGCCACCGGCGGCATGGGAGGAACAACAGTCTCTTTTTGCGTTTCTCTTTTCGTCTGTTCTTCCTTTACCTTCTGCTCTTTCGGAGCGGGCTGCTCCTTCTTTCTTCCGGCCGCAGGCTCATCCAGCTTCACATCAGGGATCATTTCCCGCCGATGCATGGCCTCCCGCACCTGTTCCTCCAAAAAGGCATAAAGGCCAGGCTGGTCAGAAAAACGCACCTCCATCTTGGAGGGATGCACGTTCACATCGATGTTTTCCGGATCGGAGGTCAGATGCAGCAGGGCAAAGGGAAATTTATGCTGCATCAGCCAGGCCTTATATCCCGCCTCCAGCCCCTTGGACAGCAGCGGGCTTCTGATATATCTTCCATTGACGAAGAAAAACTCAAAGTTCCGGTTGGAACGGACCACCGAAGGACTTCCCAAAAAGCCGTCAATGGACACCCCCTCCATCTGCGCATGAAACGGCAGAAGCTGTCCGGCGATTTCCCTTCCGTAGATGCGGTATATGATCTCCTTCAGGTCTCCGTTTCCCGATGTGTGGAAGCGGACGTTCCCGTTCACCATGAACTGAAACGCCACATCCGGACGGGACAGGGCCATGTGCTCCATCAGATCGGACACGTAGCTTCCTTCCGTCGCCGGAGTTTTCAGAAATTTCTTTCGCACCGGCGTATTAAAAAAGAGCTCTCTGGCGATCATCGTGGTTCCCTCCGGCGCGCCGATTTCAGAAAATTCCTTTTCCACACCGCCGTCCAGCCGGTAATGGATGCCGGTGAGAGAATCCTTTGTCTTCGTGATCAGTTCCACCATGGAAACCGCCGCAATGCTGGAAAGCGCTTCCCCCCGGAAACCCAGACTGTGGATGTGATACAGATCCTCCGCCGTGCTGATCTTGCTGGTGGCATGGCGGAAAAATGCCTTTCGGATCTGATCCTTCTCAATGCCGTCCCCATTGTCCGTCACGCGGATGAAGGAACAGCCGCCGTCCCGGATCTCCACCGTTATGGCGTCTGCGCCCGCGTCCATCGCGTTTTCCACCAGCTCCTTCACCACACTGGAAGGACGCTCCACCACCTCGCCCGCCGCGATCTTATCTATCGTATTGCTGTCAAGCAGCCTGATCTCTGCCATTTAAACATCTCCTTCCATCGCCCCTCAGGCTCTCCCCCGTCGCCAACATCCCCGGAAGAATGATTTCCCTTCAGGCTCTCCTGAAGGGAAACCATTCTTCGGCACGGGAAAGGGCTGGAACAGCCCGTAGAATTTCTTGGCCGGCGTCCTTTGCCGGCTTAGAAATTCTTCCCGTGCTTACCAACGGTTCTTCAGCTTATTCTGAAGGCGGTACAGGGTGTTAAGGGCGTCCAGAGGGGTCATGGTGCTGACCTCTACGTTTTTCAGTTCTTCCAGAACGTCCGCGTCCGTCACCGTATCGAACAGAGAAATCTGCTCCAGATCCACCTCGTCATAATGTTCCTGCTTTCTGGAGGAAGACGAGCCGCCGTCCGACACAGCGATGCTCTGCACCTTTTCCGTAATATCGTTGTCGGAAAGCTGCTCCACGATCTCCTTGGCCCTGTCGATGACCATATCCGGAACGCCTGCCAGCCTGGCCACCTGAATGCCGTAGCTCTTATCCGCGCCGCCCTTGACGATCTTTCTCAGGAAAACGATATCGTCTCCCTTTTCCTTGACGGCGATGCAGTAGTTATTCACGTTGTTCATCTTGCCTTCCAGCTCCGTCAGCTCATGGTAATGGGTGGCAAACAGGGTTTTCGCGCCCAGAAGCTTCCGGTTGCTGATGTGCTCGATCACCGCCCAGGCGATGGCGAGGCCGTCAAAGGTGGAAGTTCCCCGTCCGATTTCATCCAGAATCAGGAGGCTGTTTCTTGTGGCGTTTCTCAGAATATTCGCCACCTCGCTCATCTCCACCATGAAGGTACTCTGGCCGCTGGCAAGATCGTCCGAGGCACCTACTCTGGTGAAAATCCGGTCCACCACGCCGATATCGGCCTTCCTTGCAGGAACGAAACTTCCGATCTGCGCCATCAGCACGATCAGAGCGGTCTGACGCATGTAGGTGGATTTTCCCGCCATGTTCGGCCCGGTGATCACGGCGATCTGATGGGAATGATTGTCCAGCCAGGTATCATTTGGGATGAACATGTCGTGGTCGATCATCTTCTCCACCACCGGATGCCTGCCGTCCTTGATGTTGATCAGTCCCTTTTCATTCAGAGAGGGTCTGACATAATGGTTCTGCTCTGCAACAAGGGAAAGAGAGCAGAACACATCCAGCCTGGCGACAGCCTTTGCCGTGGTCTGAATGCGTTCCACCTGCCCGGCGATTTTGTCACGAATCTCACAGAACAGATCGTATTCCAAAGTACAGAGTTTGTCCTCCGCATTCAGGATGGTATCCTCCAGTTCCTTCAGTCTGGGCATGGTAAACCGCTCCGCATTGGTCAGCGTCTGCTTTCTGGTATAATCGTCGGGAACCAGATCCAGATAGGATTTGGTTACCTCAAAATAGTAACCGAACACCTTGTTATACTTGATTTTCAGGTTTTTGATTCCTGTGCGTTCCCGCTCCGTGTTTTCCAGTTCGGCAAGCCAGGTCTTTCCTTCCGTTTTGGCCCGGCGCAGGTTATCCACATCCTCATTATACCCCTCCCGGATCATGCCGCCTTCCCGAATGGAAACGGGCGGCTCCTCCTCGATGGAATCCCGGATCAGCGCGCACAGATCCTCCAGGCCGTCAATTTCTTCCTCGATCTTCCGGTTTGCCGTTCCCGGCAGATTTTTCAGAACAGTCTTGATGGGCGGCAGCATCTCCATGGAGCTGCGAAAGGCGATCATATCCCGTGGATTGGCCGTCTTATAGCTCACCTTACCCAGCAGCCGTTCCAGATCATAGACCGGATTCAGGTATTCCCGGATCTCGTCACGGGAAAGCGGATCCTTACAGAACGCTTCAACCGCATCCAGCCGCTCCTCCATCTCTGCTTTCTTTACCAGCGGCTGTTCCAGGAAGGAACGAAGCATTCTGGCTCCCATGGCAGTCTTTGTCTTGTCCAGTACCCACAGAAGAGAGCCTCTTTTGTTCTTCTCCCGAAGGGTTTCTGTCAGTTCCAGATTCCTTCTGGTAGAACTGTCGAGGAGCATATAACGGTTCACAAGATAGGGTTCAATATGAGTGAAATGACTGAGCGGAATCTTCTGCGTCTCATATAAATAGGAAAGAAGCGCTCCGGCGGCAATCATTCCATTGGAAAATTCCTCCACCCCAAGTCCGGAAAGCGCCCCTACATGAAAATGCTCCAGCAGCACATTCCTGCAGAGAGTCTCATCAAAATAATGAGCCTCCAGCGAAGAAATGGAAATCCGCAGCCTTCCTTTCAGATCATCCAGATCCATTCCACTCACCAGAAATGCGTCGTTGCAGATAATCTCCGAGGGAGAATAACGGATGATCTCATCCATCAGCTTCCGGTTATCCTCCACTTCCGTCAGATAATAATCTCCTGTTGTCACATCTGCGGCAGAAATCCCGGCCTTTCCGGAAAACCAGGCGATGCACATCAGAAAATTATTCTTATTTTCCTCCAGCGTCTGGAGATTGAGATTGGTTCCCGGTGTAACGATCCGGACAACTTCTCTGCGCACCAGCCCTTTCGCCTGCTTCGGATCCTCCACCTGTTCACAGATCGCAACCTTATAGCCCTTTCCCACCAGGCGGCTTAAGTATCCCTCCACCGCATGATAAGGAACGCCGCACATCGGTGCCCGTTCTTCCAGTCCGCAGTCCTTTCCCGTGAGCGTGATTTCAAGCTCCCGGGAAGCCGTCAGAGCATCCTCAAAAAACATCTCATAAAAATCACCGAGACGGTAAAAAAGGATACAGTCCGGATACTGTTCCTTCGTTTCCATATATTTGCGCATCATCGGTGTCATTTCTGCCATGCTTTCCGTCTCTCCTTTGTATTTCCATCCATATTCGGATCGGGACATATATTATTAAAATATAGCACAAAATTAGAATGTTGTAAATTGTAAACGGAATACCGTTTGTTATTTTTCTTCAACCGAAGCCTTGTTTTTCTGTTACCGTTACGTTACAATGAAAAGGACGAAAGAGCGAACTTCCCGTCCCGGAACAATCGGAAATGCTCTTTCAATAATTCAAACAGAGAGGGGTAACTACATGAACAAATCCTGGACTGTCAATGCCAATGGTATCAACCACACCATCGAGTACAAAAGGAACCAGATGATCGTGGATGGAGAAAAGTATAAGCTGAAAAGCGCCAATCCATTCATTCAGATGATCGATTATTCTGTAAATTTCGGGGATGTGGAATGCAGACTCGTCGTTGTGGGAACAAAAGTGGATCTTGCGGTAAACGGACGGTATCTCGGAAGCGGCGCTCCCTATGAGCCCATCGGAAACATTCCGGTATGGGTTTCCATTCTGGCGGCTGTCAGCGTCATCCTGGGATTTCTGTTAAACAGCTGGCTCGGGCTTTGTATTGGCATTCTGCTCGGAGCATTTTACTTCAATTTCTACCTGAAGAAAAAGAAGGCGGCGCCCGTCATTATCATATTTGCTGCTGCTACCATTCTGCAATTTCTGCTGGGAGTCGGTGTATTTCTTCTTTTCAGCAGTCTCTGATGTTCCTTCTGGCAGAAAGCGTACATGATTACATACAGGAAGGATTATTATGGATCAAAACTCACAGTATAATGGGAACAGTTACCCATATCCGGATGAAGCAGGCAACCGGCAGCTGGTTTCTCCTCATCCGGTAGTCGTCAATCAGCTTGAGCATAAGAAGGACGGCCTTGCCGTCTGCTCTCTTGTTACCGGAATCTTCAGCATCCTTTTCTGCTGGTGCCTTGTCATTCCGCTGATTCTGAGCCTGATCGGGGTGATCACCGGAATTATCAGCCTGGCCCGTACTGGTCAGCATACCGGCCTCGCGCTGGCAGGAGTGATTCTCTCCGCCATCGGGCTGGTGATTGGCGTCGCCATTCTGCTGCTTCTTTTAATGGTCACATTCTGATGCGAACGGTGATCAGATATTTCTTATCAAATATCAGAAACGTGCAGGTTTCGCAGCTGCGAAATCTGCACGTAATCTTTCTGAAACGCTGTCCGTTTTTCCGCCGCGGCTCAGCGTTCAGATGCTCATATCAAAAATCCGCTTTCTTCCGTCCTGTTCCGTCACACATATCCTCCAGCTTCCATCCGGTTCCTGCAGGAACTCCACATGATCGATCACCGGTTCTCCCTGATGACTCTCCACCACATTCAGAAAACAGACATCCTTTCCTCTGCGCCTTACGATCACCTGGTTCAGCATTCCCGTAGATGGGTTGTCAGGCCCCTCTGCCAGCCAGATTTCTCCGCCCAGAGGAGCGCAGTAAAGATCGGTGACGACGCCCTCCAGAACGGTACGGATGCGCTTCCCTTCCAGATGCGAGGCGTTCCGAAACCAGGAAAACGGTTTTCTGTCGGAGAAGGTGTCCTTGCAGACTTCCCCGCGTCCCTCCAGTACTTCTCCCTTCAGATGCATGATCCAGTCCACCGGAAGCGCTTCATCCGCCCCGGTCACATAGAAGGCCTCGGCGAAACAGGAATCCGTCCATGCGATTTTCCGGGTCATCTTCACCGTTTCATAATTCTCCTTTTTCCACTGGACGATGGTAAAGCTGTCCGGCATCTCATAGGGCGCCGTCCAGTCGCATTCCGCAGTCACATACACCGTCTCTCCATCGTCCTCATACTGCAGAAGACGGCAGGCGGCAGGGGCCTGGTTTTCCTCCCCGATGACCACCGTATTGTGCGTGCCCGTATTTTTGTAATAGTCATAATGCAGGACTGCCCCGTAACCCGTCGTTCCCAGATCCACCGAAACCGGCTTTCCAAAGGCCATATAACTGATGCCAAGGCGGTCGTAGTGATCGTGCTCCCCGCCATAGGTATCATGTTTAAACAGCAGGTAACGCCCCTGGCTCCCATGAAGGATGGTATGTCCGTCTGTTCCCACCGGCGTGTGGTAATTTCTGTCCGTCCATTTCGCCGCTCTGGAGTCCGGAACCTCCGGCAGTGTATCCTCCCCATGGAAAAAGGCTTCCGGATTGCTTCTCTCCCTTCCCTGATACAGCCGGTTCAGAATCCAGAGCAGTCTGTCGCTTTTCATTTGGCGCCAGGCGAATTCATACTGGTACAGTTCGGAATCCGTATGATGGAGGGTCGTATCGTTCAGCATCGGCATCCGTCCGTCCGGCTGGAGATAATCGGCAAGCACTTCCATCATTGCCAGATAGTTGGGATGATGGATGTGACTGTATTCGGTATGAATGGCAAATTTTTCAAAGTCAAAAAAGCTCTGCAGCGCATAAAAATGATATCCGAAGCTTCCTTCAAACCACATATGGTACGGCAGCATACCGTGCTCCAGCTGATACAGAAGGCCATACTTTTCATATACTGCGAACCGGATAAAATCCTTTCTTTCAAACAGAATTCCAATCACGGCAATGGCAGAACTGATGATCACCTCATGGTTATGGAGCTGGTCTTTCCGGTGCTCCATCAGGAATTTGGCGCCCGGCAGAAACATCCGGTCCCTGACATACTCCTTTTCCTCCTGTGTCATCGTCTCTTCCACCAGGTCATAGGCCATGGCAAGATTCCGCTGGAAATTGGCCTCATCCAGCGTCTGCGCACCGGAGCGTCCCGGACCGTTATAGGGAATGTTTCCATGTACCTGATAATCGGGATAATGCTTCGCATAGGCCAGAAGAATCTCCACACTTTTTTGGGCATATACCTTTTCCCCTGTAGCCGCATAGATCAGCCCCATTTCATGGGCGGCGTTATAATTTCTGCTGTTTACCAGCCCCCACCAGGCACTGTCATAGGGCTCACCGCTGTAAACGATCCCGCACGCCGGACAGCGGTGGGACCGTTCCCCGTCCCAGTCAAATTCCAGCTGTACCGAGCATTTCGGACAATAGTAATACAGGGTCCAGTTGGCGATCCCTTCTTTGGGCACCAGCACCGGCCGCTCCATCACTTCTCTGACATTTTCCTTCAGCCGCGCCACAACCTCCGGCTGACGCGCAGCACGTTTTTTAAGTTCCTTTCGTTCCTCTTTGGTAAACTGAATCATCGCCTGCCTCCTCCGCCGGTTACCCCGGCCGGCTCTGCCTGTTTTCCGGCTTAGTCCACGGATATTTCCGACTGTTCTGCCTGTTTCCCCAGATAATAAAATCCCTTATATTCTTCCAGCCTTACCGGCACGATTTTTCCGATCAGAGAAGGGTCGCCCGGGAAGTGGACCAGCGTGTTGTTGGAAAGCCGTCCGGTCACAAGAGAAGCGTCATGCTCGTTCCTTTCCTCCACCAGAGCATCCATGGTTTTCCCTTCCAGGAGCTTCACCTGCCCTCTCGCCGTTTCCTGCACGGCCGCGAGCACCCTGTCAAAGCCTGCATGCGCCTGATCCTCCGGCACCTGGTTTTCCATGGAAGCAGCCGGTGTCCCGGTGCGTTTGGAGTAGATAAAGGTAAATGCATTGTCAAAGCGCACACGTCTGATCACATCGATGGTCTCGTCCACGTCCTCCGGGGTCTCTCCCGGAAAGCCCACGATGATGTCCGTTGTCAGGGCAATGTCCGGAATGGCGGTCCGAATCCGGTTCACCAGGTCCAGATACTGCTCCTTCGTGTAGCGCCGGTTCATGGCTTTCAGGATGCGGGTGGAGCCGGACTGCAGCGGCAGGTGCAGATGGCGGCAGATCTTGTCAGAAGAAGCCATCACCCGGATCAGATCATCGGAAAGATCCTTGGGGTGAGAGGTCATGAAACGCACACGTCTGATGCCGTCGATTTTCACCACCTCGGAAAGAAGCTCCGCAAAGGTGACGGGCTGCTCCAGATTTTTCCCGTAGGAATTCACATTCTGTCCCAGCAGCATCACCTCCACCACGCCGTCCGCTGCCAGACGCTCGATTTCCCGCAGGATGTCCTGCGGGTTTCTGCTTCGTTCGCGGCCGCGCACATAGGGAACAATGCAGTAGCTGCAGAAATTGTTGCAGCCGAACATGATATTGATGCCGGATTTAAAGGGATACTTTCTCTCCACCGGAAGGTCCTCCACGATCCGGTCCGTCCCCTGCCAGATGTCCACGAGCATTCCGTCCTGTTCAAATGCGGCATTCAGAAGCTCGGCGAACTTATAGATGTTATGAGTGCCGAATATGAGATCCACGAAACGGTAGCTCTTCTGAATTTTTTCGATGGTTCCGGGCTCCTGCATCATGCAGCCGCACAGAGCCACCTTCATCCCGGGATTTTTCTTTTTCAGGCTGTTTAGCCGTCCCAGTCTTCCATATACCCGCTGGTCAGCGTTATCACGGACGGTACAGGTATTGTAGATGTCAAAATCCGCCTCTTCGCTTTCCGTCAGCACATATCCTGCCTGCTCCAGAATGCCGGAAAGCTTTTCCGAATCTCTGGCGTTCATCTGGCAGCCAAAGGTGGTAACACAGGCCGTCAACGGCCTGCCCAGCCTTTCCGCCTCCTTCTGCACATGAATGCGGCATTTTTTCAGAAAATAGTATTGCCTGAGCGGCTCCTCTTCCGGCGCCGGGTGTGATAAGTCAATGGAAGCAAGCAGTGTTTCCAGATTTTCTTCAGTCATTCGTACCTGTCCCTTTCCGTTCTTTATTTCATCCCTTCAGAATACAGGGAAACGATATTGAGCAGAATTTTCACTGTCGTTTCCATGGACTCGATGCAGGCATATTCAAATTTCCCATGGCAGTTCTGCCCTCCCGTACACAGATTCGGGCAGGGAAGCCCCATGAAGGACAGTCTCGCTCCGTCCGTGCCTCCGCGGATGGGAATGATCAGAGGGGAAACCTCCTCCATTTCCATGGCCTTTACAGCATTATCAATCAGATGGGCATTTTCCGGCAGGATTTTTTCCTTCATGTTGTAATAGCTGTCCTCCATGTCCACTACGAAGGTATCCGCGCCGTACTTCCCGTTCAGAAATTCTGCCGTCTTCAGGAAAAACGCCTTCTTTTCTTCAAACTTTTCCCTGTCGTGGTCACGGATGATGTAGTCCACATCCACATGCTCCACATTACCCTGAATCGTGCCGGGATGATAGAAGCCTTCATAACCTTCCGTAGCCTCCGGCGCCTCATGAACAGGGAGCAGCGCCTGAAATTCCTGGGCCAGAAGAATGGCGTTCTTCATCTTTCCCTTTGCGCTGCCGGGATGGACGCTGCATCCGTTCACATGAAGAACTACATCTGCGGCATTGAAATTTTCATATTCCAGCTCGCCCAGAGCGCCGCCGTCTACGGTGTAGGCATAATCCGCCCCGAAGCCTTCCACGTAGAAGTGGTCCACGCCGCCGCCCACCTCTTCATCGGGAGTAAAACCAATCCGCACAGTTCCATGCTCAATTTCCGGATGAGACAGCAGATATTCCGCCATGGCCATGATCTCTGCCACGCCGGCCTTATCATCTGCCCCAAGAAGCGTGGTGCCATCCGTGACGATCAGACTCTTTCCGGTCAGAACGGCAAGCTCGGGGTTCTCCTCCGCCTTCATCACGATGGAAAGCGCCTCGTTCAGAACAATGTCCCCGCCCGGATAGTTTTCTACGATCCGTGGCTTTACGTTTCTGCCGCTGACCGCCATGGCGGTATCCATATGGGCGATAAAACCGAGAACGGGAGCGGTCTTTTTCTCCTTCAGAGTGGAGGGAATTGTGGCGTACACATAACCGAACTGCTCGTCAAACTTCACATCGGAAGCTCCCATTTCCTGAAGCTCCTTCGTCAGAAGCCTTCCCAGATCCTTCTGCTTTTCCGTGCTGGGAAAGGTATCGCTGGGGGACCAGGACTGGGTATCAATTTTGACATATCTCAAGAATTTATCCACAACGCTGCTCATATTGTTTTCTCCTTTTTCAGAATAATTGATTCAGGAAGGTATATCCTCCTGCCTGGCCTAAGACCGGACCTGACCGTTTCCACGGATCACATATTTATAGGAAGTCAGCTCCTTTAAACCCATTGGTCCGCGGGCATGCAGCTTCTGGGTGCTGATGCCGATCTCCGCGCCGAAGCCGAATTCAAAGCCATCCGTAAAACGGGTGGACGCATTCACATAAACACAGGCGGAATCCACTTCGTTCAGGAAACGTTCCGCGCGCTCCGCATCCTCCGTCAGAATGGCGTCAGAGTGGCCGGTGCTGTATCGGTTGATATGACGGATGGCCTCCTCCAGACTGTCAACCGTCTTAATGGAAAGGATATAGTCCAGATATTCGGTTCCAAAATCCTCTTCCGTCGCTTTTGTCATATCGGGTACAGCCTCCCGGGCCCGTTCATCCCCGCGAAGCTCCACATGCTTCTCCCGGAGGGCCTGTGCAAGCGAAGGAAGGAAACGCTCCCGGATGGCCTCATGGACCACCAGCGATTCACAGGCGTTGCAGACACCGATCCGCTGGGTTTTTGCATTCAGAATGATGGGAACGGCTTTGGCCAGATCTGCATACTCATCCACATAAATGTGACAGTTTCCCGTCCCCGTTTCGATGACGGGTACCGTGCTGTGCTCCACCACCGCGCGGATGAGTCCCGCCCCGCCGCGTGGAATCAACACATCCACATATTCGTTCATGCGCATGAACTGCTCCGTCACCGCCCGGTTTGTATCGGTGATGAGAGAAACCGCATCCGGATTGATTCCGCATTCCGCCAGAGAAGTCCGGATGCTCTCCGCAATCGCCAGATTGGAAGAAAGAGCGTCGCTTCCTCCCTTCAGGATGCAGGCGTTCCCTGCCTTGAAGCACAGGCCGAAGGCGTCTGCCGTCACGTTCGGTCTGGATTCATAGATGATGCCAATCACGCCGAGGGGGACCCGGCGTTTTTCGATTTTCAGCCCGTTGGGACGCAGGAAGCTGTCCAGAATCTCTCCAACCGGATCGGGCAGAGCGCTCACCTGTCTAAGGCCTTCCGCCATGGCACAGATCCGATCCCCGGTGAGCCGCAGCCGGTCCACCAGGCCGGGATGCATCCCCTTTGCTTCTCCGTCGGCTACGTCCTTTGCATTCGCTGCAAGGATCTTTTTTTCATCGCGAATCAGCCCCTCTGCCACAGCAAGAAGCGCATGGTTCTTCTCTTCCTCCGGCATGCAGGCCAGCTCATACTTCACCGCGGCCGCGGCCTTTCCCAGTTCCTTCAGTTCCATATCCATCCCTGCCTTTCTTTTTCATAAATATGCTGTTTCCGTCATTCCTGTCGTCAGACCGATGATCTCCCGTTCCGTCACAATCAGATCCGGCCGGATATCCTCCGGCTCCTGTACAAGCGCATCCAGAATCTGGCAGGAAAAACCTATGGCGATCTTCCAGAATGCCTTTCCCGCACAGAGGCGGCTGCTTCCGGCTTCCTCCAGCGTCTGCAGAAAGCGGTCATAATATCCGCCCCCATAGCCCAGCCTTCCGCAGCTTCTGTCAAAAGCCGCGCCGGGCATCACGACAAGATCTGCTGTTTCCTCTGTCAAGAGCTGCATCCGGTATTTTCGCCCCTCCTCTTCGGGCGGTTCCAGAATTCCCCGAAAGCCGGGTACCAGTTCTTCCCTTCCACTGATCCGGTAAAAAGACATGTTTCCCGCTCCCTCGACCCTGGGACAGAAGACCTGCTTTCCGGCAGCAAGCGCCTCCTCCATCAGCTTCCATGTGGAAACCTCCTCCCCATGAGAAGCATAGATGAGAAGCCGTCCGGAGAGTTGATACTGAGGGAGGTCAAAAAGTGCATTTCGTATTCGCTCTTCCGCCCAAGCCCTTTCCTCTCCGGTCAGCCTGCTTCTGCGTTTCATCCCTTCCCTGCGCTGCTCTTTTTTCCGAAGCCTCAGCGCCTCACGCTTTTCCTGCGAAAGCCGTCCGTTCTGCCACTCCGCGTTCCTTTCACTGGGCATGGCCGGAGCCCTTCGCCGCGTGTTCCTCACCAAGATTGGTAATGGAACCATCCTCATTCTGAATGTTGATGTTGTTCAGCTGCGCCCGAAGATTGACCCGGACGCTGTTGATATAATCCTGCCGGAGAGAGGCCTGCTCTTCCTTTTCCGCCGCGCTCAATCCCTCTTTCTGAGATTTATGGTACAGCTCGTTGATCCGCTGGATTTTTTCATCCATGGTTGCCTGCTTTTTCATGCGCTATCCTTCCTTCTATCTATTGATTCAGCTTTGATACAAAGCCGGGGAGATCGAAATCCTCGTCCCTGTGGGCCACAAACAGCGTACCCAGGTTCTGCCCGTCCATCAGCCTGTGGATGATCCGCACATCCCGGCTGTTGGCGATCAGCATATCGGCTCCCGCCCTGGTGGCGATCCTGGCCGCCGTCAGTTTCGTATTCATGCCTCCGGTTCCCACGCTGCTTCCCGTGCTGTTCTTCGCCATATTCATGTGGGAGTCGTTTAACTCCTCTACCAGATCCACAAATTTCGCGTCCGGATTTTTCCGGGGATCATCGGTATAAAGTCCGTCGATGTCGGAAAGCAGAATGAGCAGATCCGCGCCGATCAGAGCCGCCACAATGGCCGACAGGGTATCGTTGTCCAGCTCCAGCTCATAGGTGGCAACCGTATCGTTTTCATTGACTACGGGGATAACGCCCATTTTCAGAAGCTGGGTAAAGGTATTATGGGCGTTATAGCGGTTCAGATTGTCCACCACCGTATTTTTTGTCAGAAGGATCTGGGCCGTCACCTGGCTGTACTCCGCGAAAATACGCTCATAGGTCATCATCAGCCGTGCCTGGCCGATGGCGGCGCAGGCCTGCTTCATGGCGATGCGGTTCTGGCTGAAATCCTCATCGCTTAAGTGCATGGCCCTTCTTCCCTGGGCAATGGCGCCGGAGGTGACGAGCACCACATCCTTTCCCTGATTCCTGAGATTGCACAGTTCCCGCACCAGGACCTCCAGCTTGATGTAATCCAGCTCACCGGTCTGGGGATGCTGCAGGGAGGACGAGCCGATCTTGACGACGATCCTCTTCTTATCTTTTAGTTTACTCCGATACTGTTCCATCGTTTCCTCCACGCAGAAGCGTTTTACGCTCATTCTTTTGAAAAATCTGATATCTGGCGGCAATCGCCTCCGCCACCCGCATGCCGTCCATGGCCGCCGAGGTGATCCCGCCCGCATATCCTGCGCCCTCTCCGCAGGGATAGAGTCCCCTCACAGAAGACTGCAGGGTCTCGTCTCTGGGAATCCGCACCGGAGAGGAGGTCCTGCTCTCCACCCCGGAAAGGCAGACCGCATCGTCCGCAAAGCCCGGTATGATCCGTTCAAAGGCTTCCATCCCTTCCAGAAAGGCTTTTCTCACCGAAGAGGGGAGAATGTCCCGTAAATCGGCAAATTTCCATGCGCCCTTAATGGCCGGTGCAAAATCAGCCGGAACATGCCGTTCCCTTTTTTCCCTCACCATGCCATCCGCCTCTGCCACCGCGCTCCCGTTCTCCCGCTCTGTCCCGGCATAGTCCGCATACCTCTGAACGGGTACCGCGCCGCCGGCCGCCCGAAAGGCCCTCTCCTCCAGCATGCGCTGAAACTGAATGCCGGCAAGCGGCCCGCCTGCGCCATAATCCTGCGGCGTCACGGAAACGATGATCGCGCTGTTGGCGTTTTTCCCGTTCCTGCCGCTGTAGCTCATGCCGTTCACCGCAAGCCGTCCGGGCTCGCTGGAAGCGTTAACCACGTATCCGCCCGGACACATACAGAAGGAATACACGCCCCTTCCTTCCGAGGTCTTCGCGGTGAGCTTATAGGAGGCCGGAGGCAGAGCTTCAGGTCTTCGCTGCGCATACTGGGACAGGTTGATCAGCTCCTGGGGATGTTCCACCCGAAAGCCCACGGCAAAGGACTTCGCTTCCATGGGAATTCCTTTTTTCTCCAGCATGGCGAAGGTATCCCGGGCGCTGTGTCCGATGGCCAGCACCACGGCTCTGGCGTCAATGCGCTCCCCATTTTCACAGACCACGCCGCGCACCCTGCCGCCTTCGATCACAAGCTCCGTCACTCTGGTAGAAAAGCGCACCTCGCCGCCCCAGGAAAGGATCCGCTCCCGCATGTGCTTTACCACCCGGGACAGCACGTCCGTTCCCACATGGGGCCTGCTTTCATACCGGATCTCCTCCGGCGCGCCGTTTTCCACAAAGATTTTCAGGACCTCGGTATTCCTGCCGTCCTTATCCTTCACCAGCGTGTTCAGCTTGCCGTCGGAAAAGGTGCCTGCGCCTCCCTCTCCGAACTGCACGTTGGAATCCGCAGAAAGCACTCCCGTTTTCCAGAACTCCTCCACCCGTCTGGTACGGCTTTCCATGTCCTCTCCCCGTTCCAGAAGCAGCGGCCGGTATCCCGCCTTTGCAAGCAGATATCCGCAGAAAAGCCCCGCCGGACCGGTCCCGATGATGAGCGGCCTTTCAGCCAGAATCTCCTTCCCCGGCTCCGGGAAACGATAGCGCACCTCGGGCGCAGGTCCCACATCCGGATTCTTCCTGCAGGATAAAAGGACCTTTTCCTCCCGCGCTCCCACGAGCTTCACATCAACCGTATAGATCAGCCGGATTTCCGGCTTCTTTCTGGCGTCTATGGACTGTCTGACCACCCGCAGGGAGGCGATTTCCTCCGGCCGGATGCGCAGGGTGCGTGCCGCCTTTTCTGTAAGCTCCCGGTCACTGTGACCCGGCATGAGCTTCAACTGTCTGATCTGTATCATCTTTTCCTCTTCTTTTCGCCGCCGCAGGCGGCAGCATTAAATTCAGGACAAGAATGGCTTAGCCATTCTTCAGCTCGAACCAAAGGTTCGAGTCATCTCCCATCATGGCTGTGAGCCACAAGCTCTTCGTCTTTTGCCTTCAGACGCTTAATGAGTAGAGTATATCGCAATCCCCTCTTCGGGACAAGACTTTTCTCACCCTTTCCCCGCAAGAAAGCCGGAGGTCCAGGCCCACTGCAGATTGTAGCCGCCGCAGCGGCCGTCCACGTTCAGAAGCTCTCCTGCAAAATACAGGCCCGGATGCTTCACGGACTCCATCCGGTCCGTCACCTCCGAAAGGGGGACGCCGCCCACGCAGACCTGGGCGCTTCCAAAGGGATTGACCGATTTTACGCGCACCGGGAAATCCCTGAGGTCTGAGAACACCCGGCGGATTTCCTCCCGATTCCTTTCCTCCACCGTATCCTGTGGCCTGAGCCCGTTTCTTTTTAAGAGGGTCAGAATGATTTTCTTGTTCACAAGGCCGCAGAACAGCACCTCCATGGAACGTCCAAGGCAGGCGGAAATCCTCTGCTCTGTCATTTTTTCATAGTCCTTCCGGCTGCCAGAAAGGGAGGGCAGAAAGTCGATCCGGGCCTGGACCTTCCTTCCCCGGGCCAGCGCGCAGGAAGTATGCCGGGAAAGCTGGAACACCGGGATGCCGGAAATGCCGTAATCCGTCAGCTGCAGCTCTCCCTCCTCCCGATAACAGTCCTCTTCCCCGGAAATGGAAAGACTGACGGAAGCGCCGCAGCGCACGCCGGCCAGACTTTTCCAGAAATCTCCCTCACAGCGGAGCGCGGTGAGGGCCGGCTGGGGCCGGATCACCCGATGCCCGAGTGCTTCCGCATAGGCGTATCCGTCCATTCCCTCTCCCGCCTTCTGTCCGGCGGGAGAACCGCAGGCGAGGATCAGCCGGTCAAAATGCAGGTTTCCGTCCTCCGTGCGCACCAGATATCCGCCCTTTCCGCGCGGTTTAATTCCCACAATCCGGCATTCCGTCAGAATGCTGACCTGCAGCCGTTCCAGTTCAAAGCGCAAAGCATCCAGAACCGTGGATGCCTGGCCGGACAGGGGATAAACATACCCCTCTCTGGAGGTGGTCAGCATGCCCATCCTGTAAAAAAGCTTCAGAGTATCCTCCGGGGAGAAACGGGAGAAAATGCTGCGCAGCCTTTCCTCCGGCGCCCCGTGATAATATTCCCCGATTTTTTCCATGGAAAAAGACAGGTTGGTCAGATTGCACTTCCCGTTACCTGTCACCAGAATTTTCTTCCCGACCCGCTCCTTTTTTTCCAGGATGACAACCTCATCCCCCGCTCCCTTCCTGTTATCTGCAGCAGCGACTGCCGCCATCAGGCCGGAAGCCCCGCCTCCGATAATCCCCGTTTTTCTTCTGTTCATCATGTTCCTCATTTCCAGAGTGCCGCAGCACCCGGGCACACAAGGCGCCCAGATATCCGTCCATAACCTGCCGCCCATCAGGCCGCTCCGCTAACTGGAATAAGATTCCAGAAAATCATAAAGCTCCGCCTCGCTGCCCACATATTTAAAATTCAAAAGCTCCTCTGCCAGCTCATCGGAAAGGCTCTGCACCGGAATCCCCGTGGACATGAAACGGGTTTTTTTGTCGGCCTCATAGACCACCACATAATTATTCTCCACCGCCAGATAAAATTCCTCCGGCCTGGTGCTGCTCTCATAATTTTTCCGGACCACTACCTCTTCCGCCGAGAACCGCTCCACATACATGGACAAAAAACCTCTGTTCTGATCCTCAAGCGAGGGAGAAGCCTCATAGACCTCACAGGCGTCTACAAACTGCTCCCGGTTCATTCCGATATACTGCTCCGGAAGAGGCTCCTCTTCCTCCGTCCGGCTGGAATCGGTGAGGTCAAACCGTTCCACCACATATCGGGTATCCGCCGTGATCACCTGCTCCTGTCCGCCCGCGGCCTCCAGAGAGACGTTCGTTTCCGTCTCCCGGCTCTCTGCGGTTTCCTCCTGCCGGCTCTGCTGCCTGTTTGGATAAAAGAATTCCTGAACGCTGAGTCCGGCAAAAAGTCCAAGGGCGAGCATACACGCCGGATAAATGAAATAAATGCTGATTTTCTTCCAAAGACGCATCAGAAACCTCCTGTTTCTTCGTTCCTTTTTCAAAAGTATCAGCATTATTCCGGCAGTTTATTCAAAAAAGCCTTATCCCCTTACAGGAAACGCAAAATCTTTCCCAGCGCAAGAAACAGACCGCCTCCGGGAATACTCTTCAGTTCACGCTGAGAGAAGGCATGCATGGAAAGCATCAGCAGAACAAAGATAATCAGCCCTGCCGCGAAACACAGCAGACTGAGAAGCGCTGTATCGATCACCGCCGCAAGGAAACGGTTCATGAGGTAGACAATCAGCCCCATGACCGCGCTGGCAATAACCGGAATACCGATCAGTCTTCCCCAGTCCGTCTTCCAGGAGATCGTACGGAACACACAGACCAGCCCCAGGATCACAAATACCGCATAAAGCCCCGTCACCGCGTAAACCACTCCTTCGATCCCCAGTCCAAGGCTGTGAAGCAGCAAATAAAGCAGAATGACATGCACGATCAGAGAAATACCCGCACTTCCAAACAGCAGCTTCTCCCGTTCCAGTCCCTGCAGGATGCAGGAGACCGCAATCGCAAGAGCCTGCAGAACGATCGCCCCGCTTCCGATCCGCAGAAGTCCTGCCGCCGTTTCCATATTTCCTGCCGTGAAAAGAGCCGGCACCAGGTTATCCGCAGTAATTGCAAAATACACCGCCAGAGGCAGAGACACCGCCAGAGACAGCTTCAGCATGAGAAAGGCCTTTTCCTTCGCCCGCCCCATGTTCATTCCCGTGACGGAAGCGGATAGAGAGGGAATCAGTCCGGTACAGGCCGCCGCGGCCAGCATGGCCGGAACGCCGGACAGGAGCCGGTATTTCCCCGTATAGATTCCCCACTGTGCGATTGTGTCCGAACCGGAAGGCATGAGCTGCAGAAACAGAATCTGATCCAGAATGAAACTTCCCTGCATGGCAAAACCGGTCAGGATGACCGGAAGCGCCGCTCCGGCGATCAGTCGGCCGATCCGGCGGTAGCTTTCCGTTTCCCTGCCCGTATCCTTCCTTTCTCTGTGCCGGAAGCTTCCCTGGAAAAGGAAATAAAGCACGACAAGAAGCAGAAGGGAGATCAGGCTTCCGAGCAGAAAAGCGAGTGCCGCGCCCGAAGCCCCGAACGCCTGCTCATAATCCGGCTGAAACAGAAGCGCCCCGATTTTTTTCCCGTGTCCCATCATACCCGATACGAGGATAAACATAAGAAGGAATCCGGCAAGCTCCTCCACAAACCGGGAAAAAACGGTTGGAATCATGCTTCCCATCCCCTGAAAATAACCGCGAAGAGCGCCCAGAAGGGAAGTGATGAAGACAGCCGGAGCCATACAGCGGATCACTACCGCCGCCATACCTGTCCGAAAAAGCCCTGCTGACAAAACGTCTGCGGAAAGTAGCATAACCACACTTCCCGCAATCCCCAGAACCGCCGCATACAAAAGCGCCGCATTCCAGACCCGGCGCGTGTTCCGGTACCTGCCCCTCGCACACCTTGCCGCCGTCATCTGCGCCACCACCGTCTGCATGGAGTAACCACAAAACAGAAAGAAAAAAAGCCAGGTATCATAAGCCATGCCGAAATAGGCGTTGCCATTGTCCCCGATCCGATTTGTCAGCGGAATCCTTTTCCAGACGGCCAGCGCTCCAGCCAGAAAGGCGAGTCCGGTCAGAAGACCGTTTCCCCGGCGTATTCTTCCGCCGCGCTGTTCTCCCCGGCGGGACATTCCGCTCTCCCTCTTTTCAGATTTTCTGTTCTGTTGAATTGTTCCTCTATTCCCTCTCATGTATGCTTTCCCGGTGCCAGGAGCACCTTTCCTGTCCTTAATCTCTGATCTGTCTTGTAATGTTCAGCCCCTGCAGAATCCTTTCCTGCCTGTCCTCCATCTCGGCGGCTTCCTGCGGCTCCATGTGGTCGTATCCGCACAGATGCAGCATGCTGTGCGCAACGAGAAAGGCAAATTCCCGTTTCTGGCTGTGACCATAGGCTTCCGCCTGCTGTCTGACCCTGTCACAGGAAATGATGATGTCGCCCAGAATCAGTTCGCCGCTGTCGGGCTGGAAGCAGTCCGCCTCCGATTCTTCCGCAGCGGAGAAATCCGCCGGACGCTCAAAGGGTACATTGGGAAAGGAAAGCACGTCCGTCGCGCTGTCGATCCCCCGGTATTCTCTGTTATATACCCGGATTCCCTCGTCGTCCGTGATCAGCACGTTAATTTCCGTTTCATAAGGACAGCCCTCCGCTTCCAGAGCCGCCTCCGCCACCTGCGATGCCACTTCCAGCGGATCGAAGGGGAACTCTGTCTGAATCTCATTTTCCACAAAAACCGTCATCTGCTGTTTCTCCCCTGCCGTTTCCTCCCGGCAAACCGCATCCTTCCCTCCGGCTCCTGCCTTTCGGAATGGAATGCGGCCTCTCTTCTTTCGTAGTTCTCATATGCCTTCACAATCTTCTGCACCAGCGGATGTCTTACCACATCCCTGCTGGTCAGGGTACAGAAGGCGATGCCCTCAATTTTCTGAAGCACCTTCACCGCCACGTCAAGGCCGGACCGGGTCCCCGGCATCAGATCCTTCTGGGAGGCGTCTCCCGTGATGATCACCTTGGAACCGAATCCGATTCTGGTCAGAAACATCTTCATCTGTGCCGGCGTAGTGTTTTGCGCCTCATCCAGAATGATATAGGCGTTGTCCAGCGTTCGCCCACGCATGTATGCAAGCGGTGCCACCTCGATCAGGCCCTTTTCCATGTTTTTCGCAAAGCTCTCCGCGCCCATGATCTGATAGAGCGCATCATAAAGGGGACGGAGGTAAGGATCCACCTTGCTCTGCAGATCGCCGGGAAGAAAGCCCAGCTTCTCTCCGGCCTCTATGGCGGGACGGGTCAGGATGATCCGTTCCACCTCGTTGTTTTTAAAGGCTGTAATCGCCATCGCCATGGCGAGATAGGTTTTTCCCGTTCCAGCGGGGCCCATGCCGAACACGATCATGTTGTCCCGTATGGCGTCCACATACTGCTTCTGTCCCAGCGTCTTGGGCTTGATGGGCTTTCCGCTCACGGTGTGGCAGATCAGATCTCCGTCGATTTCCAAAAGTGCGTCCGTATTGTCTTCCATGCTCATCTCTATCGCATATTCCACATTCTGTTCCTGAATGAGGTTTCCCCTTTCTGACAGCTCCTGCAGCCGCTGCAGAACATCTGCAGCCTGCTCCACATGCCGTTTCAGCCCCCGGATCCGGACAGAACCGTTCCGGTCAACGATCGTCACCTGCAGGATCTTCTCAATTCTTTTCAAATGCTTATCATAATCACCGAACACATTCAGGGTATGGGCTGCGTCCAGTTCAATCTGTTTCTCGTACTGCTCCATTGACTGCTCCCGTCTTTACGTTTCCTCTTCGTCAGCCGGTTCCGGCTGCTTACCGGACAGCGGTCTTGACTGACCGGTTTTTCCTTCCACATCAAGCGATGCATTTAGGAATACAGAACCGCCGACTGTATTTATTGTAACATTTTTTTGCATGATTTGAACCCCCAAATCATACAAACCTTCAATTTTTTTCTCCAGACGCCCTTCCAGGATCTCCTCTGCCTGTTCTTTCTGATACACTGCCTCCACCTCAAGGTATTCCCTTTTCACCTCAAAACCATAGTAAAAAGGCAGATAAATCTGTCCCAGGACCTTCAGCTGTCTGGCATCCATCACGGTATCATATTTCAGGAAAGAGCAGCCTCCCAGCCGGAATACAAACTGTCTTCCCCCGAAAGAAAGAAAAAAATCCTTCTTTTCCCTCCCCGTATAATTTTTATATTCGTAGTTCAGCGCAAGCGTTTCCTCATAGGTCACCTCATAGGAGACCACCACATCCGCATCGGCGTGGCAGTACTGGTATTCTCTTACGGTACCGTCATCCGCAAGGACGGGAACGGCTCCGGACACGAGAACATCTCCCTTTTTCACCTCCATCCCGGCGGTCACCTGCGGCACGCCCTTTCTGGTCAGAATGGAGACCACCGTTCCATCCTGGGTGGCCAGAAGATCGCTTCCGGGGTATCCGTCAAGCGCTTCCTTCGTTTCCTCCTCCGTCATGACCAGGTCGTTTTCCCGGACATTCACAATCAGTCTCGTCCCGTCTATGGTGACGGAGGTCCAGGTGATCCCGTCAAAGGTTTCCCGCAGCTTTTCCTCCAGACGCTCAATATCTATCCCGCTTCTTGCCGTTCCGTACTCCACGCCGTTTTCCACCAGGAAATCCATGAGCATGTCGTCCGTAACCGCTCTGTTCCCTTCAAAATCGATGGCCCAGATAAAACGTGACATGATGATGAGAAAGGCGAGACAGGCCGGAAGCCCCATGACAAAAACCTTTCTTTTCCGCATTCTGCGAAGCAGAAAGGGCAGGCCGCACCGTTCCAGAATCGCGACCCGCGTTCCCGTCTTTCTCACAACCGGGCGAAGCCGGAAGAAGCCGGAGAGACTGATATACATCAGATAATCCGCTTCCCGGCGCGTGATGTCCCACAGCAGGATGCCGCGGTTGCTGCACAGGTTCATGAAGCGCTCCGGGGAATAGCCCCATACCCTGATCTTCAGATAGCCCTGCAGATACCGGAAAAATTCTTTCACATCCAACACATCCTTACCTCCGCCCGGTCATAAGTAGCTGACGCATCTGATATCCCCGATGATCTTCATATCCTCGTTGGTGTAATAGTCAATGACCAGCCCGCAGCCGCAGATGGAAATCTGTCCGGTTTTCGCCTGCAGGATAATGGACTGGGGCGTATATTCAATGATTCCTTTATAATTTTCCACCCAGAGTTCATGACTGCCCGTCATGGTCAGAATGGAGGCGCCCAGAAGCATATCCTTGGGAAGCTTCAGGGACTCCGCCAGCTGTTCTTTCCTTCCGAATACGGGCCGCTGATCCGCGCTCTCTCTTCTCTTTTTTCTTCCAATTCTGCTCATGCTTCAGTATATGACCGTCACGGCATGGCCCATACCCTTTTCCTCGAAATGCCCCTTCCGCTGTCTTCTCTGGCTCTTCATCTCAACCGTTTGCTGAAATACAGATTCAGATCGTCGTCATTGCATACCTGCCCGTATGCCTCTGCGGGAGCGTTTTGATACCAGACGCCGGAGCCGTCCGGAAGATAGCCGCGCTTACAGTACATCCGCTGGGCGCTTCCATAGCCGTCATGCAGACCGACCGCCAGATAGACCGTATCCGCGAATGTCCCGGCGATTTTTTCCGCACAGTCCATGAGAGCGGTGCCGATCCCCCGGCGGCGGTATTTTTCCAGCACGCCGAAATCCACAATCTCGCACCAGCCGCTGCCGCCGAAGGGGCCCCAGAGGGCGTTTGGATACACATTGATATAGCCTGCCGTGTTCCCCTCATATTCCGCCACCATGCTGATCGACTTATGCGCCGCATGATCCGCAATCCTTTTGTAATATTTATCCTCCTTCTGATTCTCCCATCCCTGGGCCACTTCCTCCGCACAGATCACCTGAGGGTCCGGCTCTCTGATGGCACGGATCCGGATCTTTCCCCATTCATAATATACCGCTCCTTCCTGCCAGAAATCCGGACTTCCCTCCGCCGGTGTCTCTCCGGCCTGCGGCATACTGCCCGCATCTGTCTCTCTCACCGGAGCGGTCAGCTCGATATGGTTTCCTTCGCTGTCCACGAATTCCGCAACCCAGTTGCTTCCGATTCTGGTAAGAGGAAAACAGACGGGAAGGCCGGAAAGCTTCTGCCGCAGCGTCTCAAGATCCTCCACCTCGATGCTGGGCAGGCAGTTGCTGCCAAACGTATGCGCCTCTCCTGCCTTCTGAAAGGCAAACAGCCCGAGACGAAAGCCGTCCGCCTCAAATACGCTGTACACCTCATCCCTTTTCAGAACCGACCTTTCCAGAAATTTTTCATAAAAGTCAATCGCCCTGTCCATATCCGTCACACACAGATACAGGGATCTGATCCGAACATTCATTTTTTCCTCCATTTCCAAACATAATATTGCGGGACGGCCGTTCACCTGCGTTCCATGGCGGCCGTCATCCCCCTGATCGCATCCCGCGAAATCGCCGTGCTGCCGAACGGCCGCATGGCAAGCGCCATGAGCTTCATCGGATTATCGTCCGCTGCGGTGCGGTTGGAAGCGATTTTTCCACACTTCACACATCTATGGATGATGGCCCATTCCCCGTTTTTCCTGACCCATACGCCGATGGGTTCCATGCGGCCGTGGCAGCTGGATTCCCGGTCACCCGGCTCCTCATCCAGATGGACGCTGTACAGACAGTTGGGGCAGTGGTTTCTGTGGTCGCTCCCGGCTCCTGCCGAAACCACCGGCCAGCCGCAGACCCTGCAGGTAAAGGAATCCGTGCAGGGATGCGTTCTGAAGTATTTTTTGTCATATTTTCGTTTCTTATTTTCTCTGTTCATTCTGATGTCCTCCTGTCGTACTTTTCTCAAGCTCTCCGCTGCCTCCCATAATTCTGGTCAGTTCTTCCAGCTTTTCAATGGGAAATGGCGGGAATGACAGCGGCTTTGACGCGACTGATAAAAGCTTGATACGGTTGTCGTCGTCAGCGACGGCGGAAGCCGTCATTTTTCCGCACAGGCGGCATCGCTGAATGATTTCCCAGCAGTCGTCCTCCTTAATCCAGACGCTCACCGGTTCCAGGGTTCCGCCGCATTCCCCGTATCCGACGTCTTCCCTGTGAATTCCACACAGGCAGTTAGGGCAGTGATCCCTTCCGCCGCTTTCCCCCATGGAGGTCCAGCCGCAGTTTGGGCACCGATCGATTTCTTTCTCACGTTCCATAATAATAATCCTTGTAAAGTCTTTTCTGATCTGATTGTCATTTTCTTTTCTCCTTTTTCTTTTGACAGACAATAAAAAAGTGTGTGCCATGATGCGATCCGCATCATGCGCACCACTCGCGCCGAGCGCGATTGCCGTCAGGCAATAGTTTCCTTTCGCGCGAGTGCGCATCCTTCGCGGAGCGTTTTTGGTACACAGGAAAGAAGCTTTTCTGTGTACCAAAAAACGGACAACCCGCCTCACTGAGTTATCCGTCTGCCTGTTTGCCGGTAATCCTGCTTTCCGACACAGGAAAGCTGCCCTTCGCCGCTTTCCAGGAAAAAATGCTCTGAAAACAACAGATGACGTGCAAAGCACGCCATCCGTTCCGTATCAAAGGAGACCGGATGAAGCTGTCCGCAAACAGGTACGACAAAAAAACTCATCACACAGACGTGGGTGAGGAAAATTTTTATTGTCCATCTATCAGCGAACAGTCGACATCAAGCCACCTCCCTTTCTTTAAACTTCTGATATCATATCATAAAGCGGCCCATGATGCAAGTCCCGGATAAGGTACGGCTTAAGATGCGGTAAAACCGTTCCCTGTCAACGCCTCTTGCGATCTCCACATTTCCGTCCGCAGAGGGAAAAAAGGCTGTGCCGCCCATATTGCTTTCCTGTTCTGTCTCCACCTGCACCTTCCCCCGTTCAAACCGGCAGATGTCCGGGTAAAACACAGAAACAGCCGCCAGCGGATCATGCAGCGTCAGCTTCCCGGAACTTTCCAGCCAGGCATTTCCAAAGGAAAAAACCGCTTTCATCAGCTCACTGTCTGCCCGGAATAAAACCTTCGCCTGCCCGGATTCTATCGTAAGCCCGTCCGTGACCTCCAGAGGGACGACACGGTGTACCGCGGTGCGCGCAGAAAACACGATTCCGGATGCCGCAGGATCGGCCCAGGAATTCCAGTTATAATAAGGGTCCGGCAGCGGTTCTGCGCCGAAATAGCCGTTCATGACATACAGCCCCTTCAGCAGTCCGGCCGCATCGGGATACGAAGTGAAAAGGGTAGCGATATTTGTCATATTGCCAATCCCGATCAAGATCAGCTCATGGGGATTTTCCTTTATTTTCCGATACAGAAAAGCAGGGGCATCCGCCTTTTCATAGGTATCATGCGGCCAGAATTTCAACGCATCAGCGCCGTCCGGCGTAGGATACAGCGGAATGGGCTGCATGGTGGTATCCAGCCCTGCCACGATCGGAACCCGTTTTCCCGCAGCCCGGCAAATTGCGTCCGCCACCGCCGCACGTTTTTCCGGTTCGCCGCAGACTGTCGTGATCCCAACCAGCTCGCATTGCGGTTCTTTCAGCAGGTAGGCGAGACAGATCGCGTCGTCAATATCTCCCCCAATGTCCGTATCCAGCAATATCTTTTCCATGAAATCCCCCTATTTATGATACGGCTCCCCACTCGTGATGCGCTGCGCCCGGTAAATCTGCTCCAGAAGGATCACCCGCATGAGCTGATGGGGAAAGGTCATGTCGGAAAAGCTGAGTTTCAGATCGGCGCCGTTCAGAAGCTCCTGATCCAGGCCGAGAGAGCCTCCGATCAGAAACTGAACATGACTAACCCCGGAAACGCCCAGCTGTTCCAGCCGTGCAGCAAAACGGACAGAATCCATCTTCTGCCCGTCAATGGCAAGCGCCACATGAAAAGCGTCCTTTGCCAGAACTTTTTTCAGCCGCTCCCCTTCCTTTTTCAGAATCTGAAGCCGCTGTGCCTCACTGGGCTCATCCGGCGTCTTCTCATCCGCCACTTCCAGAATTTCCAGCTTTCCATAGCGGGACAGCCGTTTTGCGTATTCCGCGACCGCATCCCGGTAAAAACTCTCCTTGATTTTCCCAACACATAAAATGGAAAACTTCATACTTCCTCCGGCGCGTCAAAATACTCCGTGTAAATCTCATCCACAAAGCCTTCCAGCCAGCCCTCATCCAGGTTTTCAAAATTCCGGACAATCAGGCTGTGGATCCGCTCCGTCCGTTTAAAATAGCGTTCCTCCTCGGATTCCGGAAGCTCCTCGATAGAAGCGTCAATTTCCTCTGCCAGAAGATGATCCCGGCACCAGGCAAGCAGCTCCTCTCTCAGTCCGGCTTCCTTCTTTGCCTTTCCTCCCAGCTGGCGGGAGGTTTTCAGAGAGGAAATGCCGGAAAGAAGGAACGCCAGAAACAGAACGCCCATCACCAGGCCGGAAAGGACTCCGGAAAATCCGGAAAGACGCACAGGCAGAAAGCCCGCGATGGCGAGCGCCAGAAGGATCAGGCCGGCCGCTCCCACAAGGATCAGCATCCAGGCTCCGGAGCGGAAGCTTTCCGCCTTCTGGGAAGCGTTTTCATAGACGGCAGAGCCGGAAAGGCCCTTTGTCTCCATCCGGTCCATCCCTTCCTGCTGCCCGGATTCCGGCTCTGTTTCGTAAGCTTCCGTCATTTCCTCCGGCGACGCCTCCATTCCTTCTTCCCGCTCCTGCGGATGTTCCCTGGCCCACTCCTTCAGGAAAACGGCCTTGTACCGTTCGGCCCTTGTAAGCTCCTTTTCCTCCACTGTGACCAGCTTTTCCTCAGGAAGCTCCGTTTCCTCCAGCCTGACGCCCGCGACTCCGTTCACAGTGAGGAAACGCACCAGCTCCTGCATTTTATCCTGCGCGCCCTGCTCCAGGCCGGCGCGGGGAAACTCCTCCGGAGAGTCCACCAGCGCACAGCCGCAGTCCGCGCACACGGTCATCCCTTCCACATATTCATTTCTGCATTTGGGACACCAGGGCATAAGTCTCCTCCATTCCGCAGTTATTCTTCCGAATCCACGTAATCAAAACAGGTGCGGTCACAGGTGACGGTTTTGATATAGGACGCCGCCTTCACATGCTCCGGATGCACCTGGTAGGCCGCCAGATCGTCCAGCGTTTCAAACCGGGAAATCAGGGCGATATCCCGGTTGCTGGATGCCAGCTCATTGGTATAAACCTGAAGGCTGAATACGCCCTTCGCCTCTTCTGCCACGTGCAGGAGCATCCGGCGGATTTTCCTGCCGGCCTCCATGCGTTCCTCTTCTGTAAGCTCCGGATTAAAATTCCACATTACAATATGATTAACCATTGTCTCCTCCATGCTGCCTTAAATGTCGTTATCCGGAAAAATTTTATCTGGACAGATATTCGTCAATTCCCTTCGCGCCGGCCTTTCCGGCTCCCATCGCCAGAATTACCGTTGCAGCTCCCGTCACGGCGTCTCCACCCGCATATACGCCTTCCTTCGAGGTTTTTCCATACTCCTCGTCGGCAACGATACATTTTCTTCTGTTGACCTCAAGCCCCTTGGTCGTGGAAGAGATCAGCGGGTTCGGGGAGGTTCCCAGGGACATGATGACCGTGTCGCAGTCGATGACAAACTCGGAACCGGGGATCTCAACTGGGCGTCTTCTGCCGGAGGCATCGGGCTCGCCCAGCTCCATCCGGATGCACTTCATCCCGCATACCCAGTTGTTTTCATCCTCCAGGATCTCCACCGGATTGGTCAGCAGATCAAAGATGATGCCTTCCTCCTTTGCATGATGCACTTCCTCCACACGGGCGGGAAGCTCCTCCTCGCTTCTTCTGTATACAATATGCACCTCAGCGCCCAGACGCAGAGCCGTTCTTGCGGCGTCCATGGCCACGTTTCCGCCGCCGACCACAGCGACCTTCTTACCGCGCATGATGGGGGTATCGGAATCCTCGCGGAAGGCCTTCATCAGGTTGCTTCTGGTCAGATATTCGTTGGCGGAAAATACGCCGTTGGCATTCTCACCGGGGATTCCCATGAACTTGGGAAGTCCCGCGCCGGAGCCGATGAATACGGCGGAAAAGCCTTCCTCATTCAGGAGTTCGTCGATGGTGACGGATTTGCCCACGATCACATTGGTCTCGATCTTCACGCCAAGAGACTTCACGTTTTCAATTTCCTTCTTCACAACGGCTTCCTTGGGAAGACGGAATTCCGGAATACCGTAAACCAGAACGCCGCCGGGCTCATGAAGGGCCTCAAAAATGGTCACGTCGTAGCCCATCTTCGCCAGATCTCCCGCGCAGGTAAGGCCTGCAGGGCCGGAACCGATCACGGCTACCTTCTTGCCTTTCTTTTCCGCAGCGCCTTCCGGCTTGATGCCGTTCTCTCTGGCCCAGTCAGCCACAAAGCGCTCCAGCTTTCCGATGGAAATGGGCTCGCCCTTGATGCCTCTGATACATTTTCCTTCGCACTGGCTCTCCTGCGGGCAGACGCGGCCGCAGACAGCCGGAAGGGCGGAGGAAGCGCTGATCACCTGATAGGCGGCCTCCATATCCCCTTCCTTCACCTTCTCGATGAAGCCGGGAATGTTGATGGATACGGGACAGCCCTTCACACACTGTGCGTTTTTGCAGTTAATGCATCTGGAAGCCTCTTCCATCGCTTCTTCTCTGTTATATCCCAGGCAGACCTCCTCAAAATTGGCCGCTCTGACCTTAGCATCCTGTTCCCTGACGGGTACCTTTTTTAATACGTCCATAATAACCTCCATTCCGAATAACAAGCCTGATTTCCGATCAGTCCGCGCAGTTTCCGCAGCCGCCGTGATGAGTCGCGCCTTCCTTTGCCTTCAGGTAAGCCCTTCCCTCCTGTGTCTTATAGATCTGCTGGCGCTTCATCGCCTCGTCAAAATTCACTTTATGTCCGTCAAATTCCGGCCCGTCCACGCAGGCGAATTTCACCTCGTCACCCACCGTCACACGGCAGGCTCCGCACATGCCAGTTCCATCCACCATGATGGGATTCAGGCTGACTACAGTGGGGATATTCAGCTCTTTGGTGAGCTTACAGACGAATTTCATCATGATCATCGGTCCGATGGCGATGCAGACATCGTAACTCTTTCCTTCCTTCTCCACCAGATCCTGGATGGTCTGAGTCACCATTCCGCTTCTTCCATAGGAGCCGTCATCGGTGGTGATGTACAGGTTTCCGGCCACCGCCTTCATTTCTTCTTCCATGAGGATCAGGTCCTTTGTCTTCGCTCCCACAATGACGTCTGCGGCCACGCCGTGTTCATGCAGCCATTTTACCTGCGGATAAACGGGAGCGGTTCCCACGCCGCCTGCCACAAACAGGATTTTCTTTTTGGAGAGGCTTTCCATATCCTCCTCCACCAGCTCGGATGGACGTCCCAGAGGACCGACCACATCGTGGAAGGCATCCCCTGTCTTCAGTTCCGACATCATCAGCGTACCCGCGCCGACGATCTGGAACACGATGGTAATCGTTCCGGCTTCTCTGTCATAATCACAGATCGTCAGCGGGATTCTCTCGCTGTCCGCATCCTTTCTGACGATCACGAACTGTCCCGGTTCGCAGGATTTTGCAACCCGCTTCGCTTCCACAACCATTTCAAAAATGTTTGCGGTCAGTTCCTTTGCCTGTAAAATCTGATACATGTTTTCCTCCATTCTGACATCCGTATGTCTGCATGTTTCACTCCGGCGTTTCTCCGGAATCTATTTTGGGAAATCTAGTCCTGAGAATAAATTTCCTCCAGCGTCAGGCTGCTCCAGGGGTCTTGCACGGCTTCTTTCGTCTCCGCCCCGGCTTCCTCCTGTTCCTCTCCGGCCTCCGCTTCCCTGCCCGTAACGGCCGGTTCTGCCTCAGCCTGCACAGTCTGTAACGCCTTATAGCACGTTCCGTTCATGATGTCGACCACATAATCCGTGCCGGTCGCCGCACTGTTTCCGGCATCGTCCTCATAATATTCCCGGTACAGATAATAATCTACACCGTCTATGGTCACAGCACATCGATAGTTATACACATAATGCCCGGTCCCTGTTTCCACCGTGCCGTCCATATCCTGAATTACATCTGCTGCCATCAGCTCGATCAGAAGCCTGTTTCTTGCCGCCTCAATGCTCAGCGAGGCGTGCAGATTCAGAGAATAGGTCACCTGCGTTTCTTCTCCGGCAGCCCCTGCCAGACTGTAACAGATAAAGCGGAACTTCGTTACGCCCACGGGCATGGGAAAGGGTCCCGTATATTCCGTTTTATCCTGGGTCGGCGTCGTTCCATCCGTTGTATAGTAGATTTTGCAGTTTTCCCCACCGATCACAGTGATCAGAGTCGGCCGGGAATAGCTTCCCTCCTCCGGCGAAACCTGCGGCGCTTCCGGAACGGTCACATCCACGTAATAATTTCCCTCCGCTTCCTCGCTGGAGACGCCATACTGGTTCACAAACACCGCCCGGATCCGGTAGGCCCCCGACTCCAGAAAAATGGGAGACGCATACGTCAGACTGTTCTCATCCGGCTCGCTTCCGTCCAGGGTATAATAGATGGTCCCGCTGGTATTCGCGCTCAGGCGCAGGGAAAGGGCTTTGTCATAAATTCCGCTCTCATAGGAGAACTCCGGAGGCTTGGCCACATAGGCCGGATAACTGCTGACGATCTGTTCATCCGGACAGGAGAGAAGGAGTTCATTGATCTTTTCATATTCTCCATCCTCTTCATAGATGGCCACCAGCGCCCGATAGGCCTGCTCATTTGAAGCATCCAGCTCCAGAATTCTGAAACAGACATCCTCTGTTTCCTCCCTCAGACCTGTCTGTGCCAGACAGACCGCATAAGCGGCCAGATACTCCGACTCATCAGGGGCCAGACGTACGGCCCGTTCCGCATAAGCGCAGGCCATGTCAAAAGCGCCTGCCTGTATGTACCGCATCGCCCGTTGATACTGATAATCCGCATTTTGAAAACGCAGTCCCACTATTGCCGCAAAAATACATACAATCAGCAGGATTGCGCCGCTCACAGCCAAAAAAAACCTTCTTTTTCTGCTGAAACGCTTTTTTGCAGGATTCAGTCCGGGTATCTCTCTGCCTTCCCCGCGGTTTTCCATATTTACTTTTGTCTGTCTGACGTTGGAAGCATTTTCGAAGCCGGTCACAATTCCGTCGATTTCCGGTTCAAAATCCTGTACGATCCGGATTTCCTCGCCGCAGTGCTCACAGAACAGCATCCCATCCTTCATCTCGCTCCCGCATCTGGGACATTTCATAGGCTACCTTCCTGTCAGGATTCTTTCACACTGCCCGTCTGCATCCGCGCTGCCTGCAGACAGTTTTTCATCAGCATGGCGATCGTCATGGGGCCGACACCGCCGGGTACGGGAGTGATTGCGCCAGCAATCCGGGAAACCTCTTCATAATCCACGTCTCCACAGAGTTTATTGTTCTCATCCCGGTCCATTCCCACGTCAATAACAGCTGCCCCCGGTTTGACGTATTCGGCCGTGATCATCTTCGCCTTTCCGATTGCCACGACCAGAATATCCGCCCGTCTGGCAACAGCCTTCAGGTCTGCGGTCCGGGAATGGGCAACCGTCACCGTTCCGTTTTCCTTAAGAAGCAGCAACGCCATGGGCTTTCCCACTATATTGCTTCTTCCGATCATTACGCATTCCTTTCCGGCGATTTCAATGCCGGAACGCTTCAGTAGTTCAATGATACCCGCCGGCGTACAGGGAACAAATCCCGGCTTTCCGATACACAGAGCTCCCACGTTCTGCGGATGAAAACCATCCACATCCTTTTCAGGAGAAATGGCGCCGATGACGGCGTCCTCATTCATATGGGAAGGAAGCGGAAGCTGTACCAGAATTCCGTTCACATCCGCCCTGCCGTTCAGTTCAGCGATCAGTGAAAGCAGTTCTTCCTGGCTGGCGTTTTCCGGAAGGTTATAGGACAGGGAACGGATACCCGTATATGCGCATGCCTTCTTTTTATTGTTTACATAAACCGTTGAGGCGGGATTGCTGCCCACCTGAACCACGGCAAGCGTTACCGTAATTCCCTGTCCGGACAGGCCTTCCACCTCCCGCTTCACTTCATCCTTAATTGCCTGGGAAATTGCCTTCCCGTCAATGATCTGTGCCATCTTATCCTCCCTGTCGATCCGTCCTGCTTTTTCAGAACAGTCCTGTAATCTGTCCGTCTTCATTTACATCAATGCCAAACGCGGCAGGCTTTTTGGGAAGGCCGGGCATGGTCATGACCGCTCCGGTCAGAACCACAACAAAGCCTGCCCCTGCGGACACGTAAGCTTCCCTGACGCTGATTTCAAAATGCTCCGGTCTTCCCAGCAGAGCGGGGTTGTCCGACAGGGAATACTGGGTCTTCGCCATGCAGACAGGAAGATTGGAAAATCCAAGCTCGGCAAGGCGGGCAAGCTGCTTCTTCGCAGCCGGAGAATAAACCACCCCGTCCGCACCGTAAATTTCCTTCGCTACCGTTTCAATTTTTTCCGGCAGGCTCAGGCTGTCCTCATAGAGCACATGGAAATGGCTTTCCTTCTTTTCCAAAGTTTCCAGCACCTTTTCTGCCAGAGCGATACCGCCCTCTCCGCCCTTCTCCCATACCTGGGAAATGGCGAACTCACAGCCACGCTCCTCGCAGAACTGCTTCACATAGGAGATTTCCGCTTCCGTATCGGTCAGGAAGGAGTTGAGGGTAACAACCACCGGAACGCCGTATTTCTGAAGGTTTTCAATATGCTTTTCCAGATTGACGATTCCCCTGGCAAGCGCTTCCAGATTTTCCGCCGCCAGATCTGTCTTCGCAACGCCACCGTTGTATTTCAGGGCGCGCACTGTCGCCACGAGGACCACCGCATCCGGCTTCAGGCCGGCCATCCGGCATTTGATGTCAAAGAACTTCTCCGCGCCCAGATCCGCGCCGAAGCCCGCCTCCGTAATCACATAATCCGCCAGCTTCATGGCCGTCTTCGTCGCTCTCACGGAATTGCAGCCATGCGCGATGTTGGCGAAGGGACCTCCATGCACCAGCGCGGGCGTATGCTCCAGCGTCTGGATCAGGTTGGGTTTGATGGCATCCTTCAGAAGCGCAGCCATGGAACCCACCGCCCCGATGTCCTCCGCAGTCACCGGCCTTCCGTCAAAAGTATAGGCAACCACCATGCGGGCGAGCCGTCTCTTCAGGTCTGCCATGTCTTCCGCAAGGCAGAGAACCGCCATGATTTCCGTCGCCACAGTGATGACAAAATGATCCTCCCGCACCGTGCCGTCCGCCTTGCTTCCAAGACCCACAACGATGTTCCGAAGCACCCTGTCATTCATATCCAGGCAGCGCTTCCACACCACCTGTCTGGTATCGATTCCCAGCTCATTTCCCTGTTGAATATGATTATCAAGAAGCGCTGCGCAGAGATTATTGGCGGAGGTAATGGCATGAAAATCCCCGGTAAAATGCAGATTCAGATCCTCCATGGGAACCACCTGTGCATAGCCGCCGCCGGCCGCACCGCCCTTGATGCCAAAGCAGGGCCCAAGGGAAGGCTCTCTGAGGGCGATGACCGCCTTTTTCCCAAGCTTTCCGAACGCCTCTCCCAGACCGACGCTGGTGGTGGTCTTTCCCTCTCCCGCCGGAGTGGGATTGATCGCCGTAACCAGAATCAGCTTTCCGTCCGGGCGGTCCTGGACGGACGACATGAATTCCTCGGAAAGCTTCGCCTTGTACTTTCCGTAAAGCTCCAGATCATCCGCACCGATTTCCAGCTTCTCCGCCACCCTTTCAATCGGCTCCATGACTGCTTCCTGCGCGATTTCAATATCTGTTTTCATTTGTAAACCTCCTTGCCCGTCACAGGGTTTCTTCTATGTACTGTTCGAACTGTTCCTCACTCATCAGAATCTTTCTCGGCTTCGTGCCTTCCTCCTCGCCCACAACGCCCGCGTCCGCCAGCTGGTCCATGATGCGGGCCGCCCGGTTGAAGCCTATCTTGAACATCCTCTGAAGCATGCCGATGGACGCCTTATCCTTATCAATGATGAAACGTCCCGCCTGTTCAAAATAGGGATCCCTCTCGCTTCCGCCTCCTCCGGAAGAAGACGAAGTGGAGCTTTCCATGCTCTTCACCTTTTCCAGAATCCCTTCGTCATACACATTTCCGATCGCCTGGTTTTTCAGGAAATCCACCACATCGGAAACCTCGGAATCGGAAACAAAGGCGCCCTGTACACGGGCGGGCTTGGGATAGCCCTGCGGATAGAAAAGCATGTCGCCCTTACCGAGCAGCTTCTCCGCGCCGTTCATGTCCAGAATGGTGCGGGAATCCACGCCGCTGGATACGGCAAACGCGGCCCGGCTCGGCATATTCGCCTTGATCAGGCCGGTAATGACGTCCACGGAAGGACGCTGGGTGGCGATGATCAGATGAATGCCCGCCGCTCTGGCCAGCTGGGCCAGACGGCAGATGGATTCCTCCACCTCGCCGGGCGCCACCATCATCAGGTCCGCCAGCTCGTCCACGATAATGACGATCTGAGGCAGGCGCTCCGGCGCATCCGGATTTCCCTTTTTCTTCTGCTCCTCCACCTTTTTATTGTAGCCCTTCAGATCGCGCACATTCCAGTCCGCAAATTTCTGGTACCGGCTCTCCATCTCCGCAACGCCCCAGTGCAGCGCGCTGGATGCCTGCTTCGGGTCCGTCACCACCGGAATCAGCAGGTGGGGAATGCCGTTATATACGCTCAGCTCCACCACCTTCGGATCCACCAGAATCAACTTCACCTCGTCCGGTTTTGCCTTATAAAGAATGCTCATGATCAGCGTATTGATGCAGACCGATTTTCCGGAACCCGTGGATCCCGCAATCAGCATGTGGGGCATTTTGGCGATGTCGGAAACCACCACCTTGCCGGCGATGTCCTTACCCACCGCAAAGGCAAGCTTTGACGGGAATTCCCGGAAGGCTTTGCTCTCCAGAAGCTCCCGGAGACTGACGACCGTGTTCTCCCTGTTGGGCACCTCGATGCCGATGGCCGCCTTTCCCGGAATAGGCGCTTCGATTCGGATGTCAGTGGCTGCCAGATTCAGCTTGATGTCGTCGGAAAGCCCGACGATCTTGCTCACCTTCACGCCCTGTTCCGGCTGCAGTTCATAGCGGGTTACGGCCGGTCCCTGGCTGATATCCGTGATCGTCACCTTCACGCCGAAGGTTGCCAGGGTCTGCTGCAGCTTTGCCGCCGTGTTTTTAAGCTCCCTGGCCGCATCCTGCCCGTTCTTGTTCTCCGCCCGCTTTAACAGGGACAGAGGCGGGAACTGATAAGGCCTCGGTGGCGTTTTGGGCCGTGGCGGGGATGCCTTCGGCTCGGCCTTTGCCGCCGTGCTGCCGCCGGAACCGGTTGCTGCTGCCACAGGCCTTGCAGTGGGTGCAGCGACAGGTTTGGGCAGCGCTTTCTCCACCTCGGGAGCAGGAGGCTGTTCGTCCGCAAACCGGATTCCTGAAAATGCAGCCTCCGGTTCCCCGCTTTCCGCTTCCTCGCTTTCGATCTCTTCCTCCTCCGGAATTTCTCCGGCGCTGTATTCGAAGATTTCCTGGATTTCCGGTTCTGTATGCTCTCCGGCATCCGCTTTTTCATCCTCAAAAGCCGCCGGTTCTTCCTGCATCCACAGTTCTTCCCGGGTTTCCTGCGTATCCGCTGTCAGAGAAACGGGTTCCAGCGTTATGTGGAGCGGCTCCATCATTCGCATGTCCCGGAATACATCCGCGTTCCGATAGGTTTTCGCCAGAGGATCCGCCGACGGCGCCTTTTGCTCCCTGTCCACGGAAGCTTCCGCCTTTTCTCCTTCTTTTCCGACTGGTGAAAGAGTTTCCTGTGCAGCCCGGAACGGGACCTCGTCTCTTTCTTCCTCCTCTTCCGTCGTCGCAGAATGAATGCGGATTCTTTCCAGATCAATCAGATGATCCGTCTGAGAAGAGTCCGGATTTATGCCGCCTTTTCTTTTCACGGAAGACGTTTCTCTGATCTCCCGCATGCTGGCAAAAGTTCCTGGAGTGCCGGCGGAAACCCGCGGCGAATTTTCCGCTCCGGCCGCTCTCGTTTCTTCCGCGAGCGTAGGATTCGGCATCACGCCGAACACCTTTTTGTCCATACGGAGGATTTTCTCCGCATCCCGGCGCGCTTCCTCCTCTTCCCGTTCTTTCGCCTCCTGCGCACGGCGGCTTTCCTGCTCCTGACGCCTCTGTCTTGCCCGCTCCTTCCGGGCGATGGCATCCTCTCTTGCGGATTCATAAACCCTGCGGCTTCCTGTTTTCACCCCGCCCACAAAAGATTTTTCCGTCACAATCACCAGGCAGATGATGGCAAGCACGATCACCAGAAGCACGGCACCGACCATTCCCAGGAAATGCTCCAGCAGCCAGGCTACGGAACCGGACAGAACGCCGCCCCCCGTCTTCGTTTCCGCGCCTGCCGTATAAAGGGCCACAACGGAGTAGCTTTCCAGGGAAGCCGCCTCTCCCCCGATCATTTCCAGTACAACGCCGATCAGGATAAAAAGCACAACTCCCGCCGCGATCTTCAAAGCGGCGAAAAAATTGCCCCGGTTGGAAAGGCCAAAGGCCAATCCCACAAAAACAAGCACGGGGACCGCATAGGCCACCATGCCGAATAATCCGAACATCACGCTGCTCACGGCGTTCCCGACCGGACCGATCACGCCGAAATTACACAAAAAGAGCAGGACGCAGAGCGCAAATACCGCAATCAGAAGGATCTCATTTGCGATTGCGCGCTCCTCCTGTTTTCTGCCCTTTGTCTGGTTTCCTTTACCGCCTGACTTTGTTCTGGAGCTGCTTCTCGTTCTGGAAGAAGATGTACTTTTTTTCTTTGTGCCTGATCTTGTGCCCGACCTGCTTCCTGAAGTTGATGCCATTCTACTACCGCCTCCGTAATCTGTATGACCACAGACTGAATCGAAGTTAGTATACCACGAAAACGGAAAGTTGTCATCCTTCTATTTCCCAGGATGGATCCCGTCCGGACCCTTACGCCGGAATCTATTATATCCTGCCCATCTCATGCAGCTTCGCAATGGCATCCTTAATTCCGCCCACCTCATTGATCAGCCCGGCTTCCACCGCCTGTCTGCCCACAAGGATGGTTCCCAGATCCTTGGTGAGCATTCCGGTCTCCATCATCATCTCTTCCATCCTGCTTCTGGACAGGGAGCAGTGAGCGCAGACGAATCCGGTGATCCGGTCCTGGATCTGCTTGAAATAGTCAAAGGTCTGCGGCGCACCGATCACGGTGCCGCTCATCCGGACCGGATGAATGACCATGGTCCCGGACGGGACAATAAAAGAATAATCGGCGCTCACAGCGATGGGAACGCCGATGGAATGGCCGCCCCCCAGAACCAGGGAAACCGTGGGCTTGCTCAGGGACGCGATCATTTCCGCAATGGCGAGTCCCGCCTCCACGTCTCCGCCCATGGTGTTCAGCAGAATGAGCAGGCCTTCGATCCGGCTGCTGTCCTCAATCGCCGCAAGCTGGGGAAGGATGTGTTCGTATTTGGTGGTCTTTGCGGAACTGCTCAGGTTGTCATGTCCTTCGATCTCCCCGATGATGCTGATCATATGGATCGCCCGTTCCTCTTCACCATGCCGCTCCAGCGTGAGCTGACCCGTCTGCTCGATCCGTTCGTCCCTCTGGCGTTCCCGTTCCTGCTTGCTGTCCGCTTCCTCCTCCTTTGCCTTCACATTCTCCTTCTCCGCCTGTTCCACGGTCTCCGCCAGGTGTTTCATCCCCGGCCTTCTTCCATAATAATCTGCCGTATCAATCCATATTCCCATAATCTGGCCTCTCCTTGTCTTTTCCTTCCGCTCTCCGGTCAAACGCCCGTGCGGGTCAGAATCCTCTTTTCTTTATTCTTTCAAAGAGAAGCCATTTTATTCACTGATAATCGAAATCGTCTCCCTCTTCCACCCGGTCGATGTCAAAAAACATCCTGTCTTCGCCCGGTTCAAAGGCATAATCCATTTCCCTGCGCTCATGCTTTTTCGGCCCGGGAAGCGGATTGGGAATGGGTTCTCCCGGAAGCGGCCTTCGTTCTGTGGAAATCCTTTCTTCGATCCCTCCATTTTCCCCGGGAACTGCCGTGGCAGGAACCGCGGATGCAGAAACCGCTGATGCGGAAACGCCCGCCTCTCTGCGTCCCTTCCGTTTCACCTCCCGGAAAAAGGCGCCATGGAGGCCCATTCCGGCCATGATCAGCCAGAACAGAAGCGCCACCGCACATTCCGCCCCGCCGCTTTGCGCAAAAACGCACCGGAACGTGGAAAGCAGGAAGGGCAGCAGCCACACGCTGCCCACGTTCCTCTGCTGGTCAAAGAAAGCAAAAATATATAAAATACAAAGGCAGATCACGGGAATCATCCAGAAAATGCCCGTCTCTGCAGAAAGCTGTCCGAACGAGCCTGCCAAAAGGCCATATCGGTCCATCAACGCTTCCAGAGGCCCCGCTCCGGAAATCCATACCTGCAGCGCCAGAACGGCTGCATAGCCCAGGACAGCTGATAAAACCAGGACAGCGATCCCCGCCGCTCTTTTCTTTCCGCCCGCCTTTCTCACGCTGCGGACGCCCTGCTGCGTTCTGTCTGCCGGAAGAACGAAAATG
>ERZ894229.147-NODE-147-length-75168-cov-27.0649_pt1 | contig 75168 bp, 69 predicted proteins | sample MGYA00380295_ERZ894229 | MGnify/ENA primary metagenome ERZ894229 (study PRJEB32331, sample SAMN06328479) | human gut metagenome | biome: human gut microbiome; feature: stool | host: Homo sapiens | collected 2014-09-17 ... | reverse complement strand
TGTGCTCATAGACGCAGGTGCCGTCAAACTGGGCCATACCCCAGGCGTCTCTCGGGAAGTGGGCCGGCACCCAGTCCAGAATCACGCCGATGCCCTGGCCGTGCATATAATCCATGAAATACATGAAATCGTCGGGCGTGCCGTAGCGGCTGGTGGGCGCGTAGTAGCCGGTCACCTGGTAGCCCCAGGAGGCGTCCAGCGGGTGCTCCATCACCGGCATCAGCTCCACGTGGGTGTAGCCCATCTCCTTCACGTACGCCGCCAGCTTCTCGGCGATCTCCCTGTAGTTATAAAATTCGGACCCGACGATCTCCCGGCCGTTCTCGTCCGTCTCAATCTCTTTTCGCATCCAGGAGCCCAGATGCACCTCATAGATGGACATGGGTTGCTTCTTTGTGTCGGCCCTGGCGCGCTTCGTCATCCACGCCCTGTCCTTCCAGCGGTATTTGCCGATGTCCCAGACCACAGAGGCCGTGTTGGGACGCAGCTCCGCGTAGTTGGCGTAGGGGTCCGCCTTGAGAGCGGGATCGCCGTTTTTAAACTTGATCTCGTACTTGTAAATGGTTCCCTCCGAAAGCCCGGGGATGAACAGCTCGAACACGCCGGAATCTCCCAGCCTTCTCATCTGGTGGCGCCGGCCGTCCCACATGTTGAAATCCCCGACCACGGACACGCGCATGGCGCACGGCGCCCAGACGGCAAAGTACACGCCCGAAACCCCGTTGATCTTCATGGGGTGCGCGCCCATTTTTTCATATATATCGTAGTGGATGCCCGCCTCGAACTTCTTGAGCTCCGCCTCGCTGATCTGAGGGGCGAACGCGTATGGATCGCGGATCTCGGCGGTCTCGCCGTTGTCATAGGTGACGAGCAGCGTGTAGTCTGCCATGGTCTTTCTCGGAATCAGCACGGCAAAATATCCGGCCTCGTCCTCCAGATCCATGGGATACTCCTTCCCGCTCTCCGTGAGCCGCACGGTGATCGACGACGCCGTCGGTATAAACGCCTGGATGACCAGGCCCTCCTTCATCAGATGTGGTCCCAGAAACTCATGCGGGTTGCTGGACTCGGAGTACACCAGCTCCTCCACCGCAGCCCAATCCATCAGAACATATAATTTTGCATCCATTATTCGGCCCCCTTATTGCCTATTTTAGCCTTATTTTAACATTTGCGAACCAATATTACAACTTTTTTGGGCACGAAAATGAGAAAGCATCAGATCGACCACGCGGCCGTAGCTCTCCACACCGTCCTTCTGATCATTTATTTTCAGATATGTATCGTTCATCCTGTTGGCGGCCTCCGCCACGGCTCCGTCCCAGGCCTCCCAGAAAATATAATTCTGCAGCAGATCCTCCTGCACAGCTTCGGGGAGCTCATAGTAAAGATCGGCATAAGCCCTGTAGTCCCTGGCCGCCAGCGCGTTCCCCGCGTAGATGAATCCCAGCAGATAACCACTGTAGATGAAATCCGCGTCGCCGGAGCCAATGCAGGCCAGATAGCCGATGAAATTGGCCTCGTCCTCCCGCATAAAACCTCTCAGATGGGAGAGCTCGTGGCAGGCGGTGTGGGGAATGTTGTAGGGCGTCATGTCCCCGTTGTAGTTGGCCTCCACGGTGAACGGCGAGTAGATGCCGGAAAGCTGCTGGACCGACAGAATCTCGGAGACTGCCAGGGCCTTGGGCCGCGGGTAGAAGCCGTCAAGCTCCGGGTATGTCTCCCCCAGCTTTTCCATGGCTGCCGCCGCCTTCCCCGGCACGTCCCCGTACCAGTCCTCTGAGCGGGCCCCGTCGGCCCGGGCCACCTGCTCCGCCAGGCAGGCGCAGAGCTCTTTCAGCTCGTCCAGGGAAGATTCCCTCACCTCGAAGCCCGCCTTCACGGAGAACGGCGTCCGGTAATAATTGATGCCGCAGCAGACCGTGTAGAGGAAAAACAGCACGGAGGCCGCGAGAAACAGGACCGCCGGAATCCGCAGCCATTTTTTCCTGTTTTTCACTGCGAAAATCAGAAACGCGACCGCGAGAACGTAAAGCCCCATCTCGCTGACTGAAAACGGAAACAGGCCGCTCAGCCGTCCCAGCGTTCCCACCAGAAGCGGATACACATTTCCCCCGTACCATTCCCCGAATCCGGCGATGTTCCTCGCCGCCAGCTGGAGCGCCGCCCCCAGCGCCGCGAGAACCGCTCCTGCCTGCACCGCCCGTTTTTCCATGAAACCATCCCCCTGCCGGCCTAAATTTGCCGTTTTTACTTGAACATTTCCAAAAACTGATATAAACTATTATATTGCAGTCTTACATTGTACGTCAAACACGTCTTTCATAGTAAATTATGGAAGTCAGAGATAGAAAAAATCAGGAGATATCCATATGAAAAAAGTTGTAAAATTCGGCGGCAGCTCGCTCGCCAGCGCAAAACAGTTTAAGAAGGTCGGCGACATCATCCGCGCGGACAAGGCGCGGCGCTTCGTCATTCCCTCCGCCCCCGGCAAGAGAAACGACCGGGACGAGAAGGTGACGGACATGCTCTATCAGTGCTACGAGGCGGCGTCCACGGGCGGCGATTACAAGCCCATCCTGGAAAAGATCGTCCGCCGCTACACGTCCATCATCGACGGCCTGGAGCTGAACTTAAACCTGGACTATGAGTTCGGCCGCATCGAGGAGAATTTCCTCGCAGGCGCAGGCAAAGACTACGCGGCCTCCCGCGGAGAGTATTTAAACGGCCACATCATGGCCGAGTTCCTGGGATATGAGTTTATCGACCCGGCAGAGATGATTTTCTTCGACGAGAACGGTGTCTTTGACTCCGAGAGAACCAACGAGGAGGTGGCCGCCCGCCTGGCGCAGGTGGAGAGGGCCGTGATCCCCGGCTTCTACGGGGCAAACCCGGACGGCAGCATCCGCACCTTTTCCAGAGGCGGCTCCGACATCACCGGCTCCATCGTGGCCCGCGCCATCCACGCGGACCTCTACGAGAACTGGACCGACGTCTCCGGCGTGCTGGTGACGGATCCCCGCATCGTGGACAATCCGGAGCCCATCGAAACCATCACCTACAGAGAGCTCCGGGAGCTGGCCTACATGGGCGCCAGCGTGCTCCACGAGGACGCCATTTTCCCAGTGCGCAAGGAAGGCATTCCGATCAACATAAGAAACACCAACCGCCCCGAGGATCCGGGCACTCTCATCGTGGAGAGCACCTGCCGCAAGCCGAAGTACACCATCACCGGCATCGCGGGCAAGAAGGGCTTCTGCTCCATCAACATCGAGAAGGCCATGATGAACAGCGAGGTCGGCTTCGGCCGCCGGGTGCTTGGCGTGTTTGAGAAGTACGGCATCAACTTCGAGCACATGCCCTCCGGCATCGACACCATGACCGTGTTCGTGCACCAGTCGGAGTTCGAGGAGTTTGAGCAGTCGGTGATCGCAGGCATCCACCGGGCCGTGCAGCCGGATTTCATCGACTTAGAGTCCGACCTGGCGCTCATCGCCGTGGTGGGCCGCGGCATGAAGGCCACCCGCGGAACCGCCGGCCGCATTTTCTCCGCCCTGGCCCATGCCCACGTGAACGTGAAGATGATCGACCAGGGATCCAGCGAGCTGAATATTATCATCGGCGTGAAGAACGATGATTTCGAGCCGGCGATTAAGGCGATTTATGATATTTTTATCAGTGCGGCGATTTGATTCAGTGGAGTTTGTTTGAGAAATATGTATAATGAGGCCGGGCGCCATCGGGATGGATGGGGCCCGGCTTTTTTGACAGATGGCCTTGTGATGTGGTTTGCTTCATAGTATAATAAATATGGATGTTATACTAAAAAGGAGGTGTATCTCATGTGTAAGTTAGTTCCTTTACAGCTGGAAAACGGCGATATCGTCAATGTTGCCGAGCACAAAAGAGAACAGTTAAACAGATATCTGAGCATTTTCAAATATCTGTCCGGTATCCGCCAGGTCATTCTTTTTGGCTCTGCACTGGAGGAGCGGTGCGATGAACGCTCGGATATCGACCTGTGTATGCTCTACGATGGCGGGCGCTCGACCTACCACAATGCGCTGAGTCTCCTCTGGGATATGCTGCCGGATATTCCGGACGACGACATTCTGGCATACAATTACGACGATTACATGAACCGGACTGTCTTCCCTCTCGCCATGGCTGACATTAAGAATAAGGGGGTGGTGATCTATGACAGTCAATGGGAACGCAAGCCACATGCTCTCTAACGCAAATGCTTCTATGGACATTGTCAGACATTCCATCGAATATATGTCCACACAAAATCACATAAATCTGACCGCTTATCAACTGGCTCTGACAGCGGAATATCTGCTGAAAGGCCTGTCTTATGCAAATGGCATAACTCCTCCCAACACTCATAACCATAAGCTCCTCGCTTCAGTTCTCGGGAAAAAGAACATCTCTCTCCCCATGGATTTTCGCAGAAAACTCCCTGTTTTGTATGACTACCAGTGCACAACACGTTATGACAGCACCGTAGAGGTTGACAAAGATGAATTGTTGGACGCTACGGATGCAGTGGAACGTTATTTAAAGCTGGTTTGGGAAATGTATACTAAAGAATCCGTACAGTCACCATAGCTTGCCACAGGGCCCTGCCATACGGCGGGGCCCTGTCTCGTCAGAAATAAAACTCACAAAGAACAACTCTGAACAAAACTTGTGATAATACGCTGCTGGATCGGATCCGCCGCGGCCATCATCTCCGGATGCCACTGGACGGCCAGGAAGAAGCGGCCGTCTGCGTTCTTTTGCTCCAATGCCTCGATAACTCCGTCATCGGACCGGGCGGCCACCCGCAGCCCCGGCGCCGGGACATCCACAGCCATGTGGTGATAGGAGTTCACGCCCAGCCGCTCTTTTCCCGTTATCTCATACAGCCTGGAATCCCGCTGAACCTCCACCCAGTGGGACGGCTTCTGCCGGGGATACATCGGCAGGGTGTGAGACGGATATCCCGCATCGGGGAGATGCTGATGCAGCGTGCCGCCCAGCCCCGCATTGATCAGCTGGAGCCCCCGGCAGATCCCTAAGACCGGCTTTTTCGTCTGCTCCAGGAAATAGCGGAGCATAAAAAATTCCTGTTCGTCCCTCTCGATAATCAGATTTCCAGTTTTTCCTGTCGTTACCTGGCCAAAGCGCATGGGATCCACATCGCTGCCTCCGCTGAACAGCAGTCCGTCCACCCCATCCATCAGACGCTTTACTACCTCCCATTCGACATCTTCCCGGATCACCGGGAAAATCACCGGGATGCCGCCCGCTCTCTGGACGGAGGTGATATAATCGTCCGCCAGAAGCTGCCACTCCTGGTCGGGAGCTCCGATTCCCTCCCGATACTCGCCAGATCCATCATACATATAATTTGCTGTAATTCCAATCACAGGCTTCATTCTCAAGATACCTCCTTTTGATTGCTGTTGTATTCTTCTTCCATTTCCACCCATCTGGGCCATTTCGTATGCTCCCATTTTTCCGGATCTTCAAAGTATTCCCGGGAAAGATCCACCACCTCCTGGTGTCTCCAGTAGACGCCGATCAGGTTAAAGAAAATCGTCAGAAACAGCACAAAGTCCAGATAATTGATCAGTGAGCCAATGCCGACGATGCCGCCCATAAAAATCAGAACCAGCATGACAATCCGCCCATATTTCTTCGCCCATGTACCCACCAGCCTGGACAGGGTCGTGCAGCCAAATTCCACCTGTGCGCAGGCAGTGGTAAACGTGAATAAAACCAGACAGATCGTAACGATCAGCTGTCCTGCCACTCCCAGCGCGGAACCGAATGCCGCGGCAGTCAGAGTAGCCGCCGGTATTCCTTCCTGCGTCCACACACCCGTACTCAGAATGGACAGACAGGTCATGCTGCATACGATGAGGGTGTCAAAAAACACCTCGAAAATCCCCCACATTCCCTGCTGAATGGGATGGTTGACTTCGGCAACCGAATGAGCGATGGTCACATAACCTACGCCGGCATCATTGGAGTAAACTCCACGGGCAATTCCCCAGCGGATACAGGCCGCCACGGTGGCTCCGCCGAATCCGCCCAGAACGGCGTGCCCGGTAAAGGCATAGCGGAAAATCATGGCAAACGCACCGGGAACATTCTGGATATTCAAAGCCAGCACCACCAGCGCTCCCAGAATGTAGAGGATACTCATGGCCGGAACGATTCTCTCCGAAACAGACAAAAGGTTTTTCATCCCGCCCAGCACGACAAGCGCGCACAGAATCGTCAGAATCATGGTTGTGACAGTCCTTGGAGCTCCGAAGGCGGCGATATTATCCACACCGGAACCGATCTGTGCGGAGGCAGCCACGAACATACACAGGACACATACAATGGAATATGCCACGCTCAGCCATTTCCATCCCGTGGCGGATGAAAGGTAGATATGCGGCCCGCCGGCCCACTTTCCATCCTGGTCCAGCTTTCTGTATTTCATCGCCATGGTCACTTCCGCGTATTTGACTATACTGGCCAGCAGCCCGGCAACCCAGAGCCAGAATACGCCGCCGGGGCCGCCGTAGGCAATGGCCATCGCTGTCCCCACGATGTTGCCTGCTCCCAGAGTAGAGGCCAGCGCTCCCGTGACCGCCTGCCAGCCGCTGAATTTTCCCTGCTCCGCTTTCTGCCCAAACGCTTTTCCAATCGTATTCCTGAGAATAAAAGGCAGCTTTGTAAATTGCAGAAATCCCAGCCGGACCGACAGGAAAAAACCTCCGCCGGCAATGGCAATCAGCATGGGGATCCCCCATACCCAGTTCGTAAACGTCAGAATTGTGTCTAAAACTGTTTTCATATCGATTCCCTCCTAAAATATTTATTTGTCACTTCGGAGTCCGTCGTTGATAGGTGTAAGTCTACGCGATGGACTCGCCTCAATGTCAAGATGCTATTTTAGAAAAATCGATTAAAAACAGGGTGTCAGTCATTCATTTTTAATATTTTCTTTCCCGAAAACAGAAAATGTGAAGTTGAACTTCATGTTTTCGGAGATTTTCTCTTTTTCTCTGGCGTTGCCAGAAAATACTCCATATACAGCGCCTCCCCGTCCTGGTGACACTCAAAGCTGTACAGACCTGTGCTTTTCATGATCGCGCCGGCAAGCGAGGATTCCCTGCGGTATCCTTCCTGCGCATATATCTTGTCCCACAGATCCCTGCGGTACCCCAGCCTGTCTCCTTCCGGATATTTCCGTCTGAGCGCCTCCAGGCTTTTTGCATCGGGAGAATAACCCAGAACAGATCCGATCACCTCCGCCTCATCGGACAGATAAGGCTTGATATCCGCAAGATAGGAGCTGCGGAAATAGAGACTGTGCTCATTGTCTCCCATAAAATTAACCAGAATATCCACGCACCCGTGTCTGAGCGGATAATGAACGGAAGCATCGGCGATATACACGATGTCCAGATTCAGATCGAGACACTCAATATTCCTCTTATACATTTCCAGAATCTCCGGGTATTTGTCCGTGATAATATAGATATTTCCAGGATCCAGCTCCTGGAAATGGTTATAAAGAAAGAAATATCCATTGCAGTGTCCCTCCAGAATGACCCTGCCTCCGTTCCCTGCCCGGAGCAGCTCACGCAATGTGAAGTCACTGCACTTCTGCAGATATGTAATAAAATTTTCTCCGATATTCCGGTACAGGCCCCGCTTCAGATCCGGCTTGTCATAAGGCGCTGTATACAGATTTCCGGTGCGGATGATTCCATCCTCGATCTGGACCTGATAGCCGCAGGAACAGACCAGAGCGCCGTCATAGATATAGTGGCTGTCCAGGGAAGCCTGCTTCAGCTCCATCCCTTTTCCGCAGTAGGGGCAGGCCAGCAGATGCAGAGCCGTCAGCGGAAGGCCGGTCTTCTTGACCGCCCTCGGCTTAAGCCGTGAGAAGGTGTATATCTCAGCATCGATCGCTTCGTGAATCTCCTGCAGGCTCTTAATCTGCTCTTCCAGCTCCAGCTTTTTGTGGTCCATAAAATCCACCACATCCTGGATGCTCTCCGGCTCCACCATCGTGCTGACCCGCAGGACAGAGAGATACTCCGCAATCTCTTTGAGAGAAAAACACAGGCCTTTCAGCCGCAGAATGGTCTCCATATCCTGGCACTCCCGCTCCGTAAACCGGTACTGCGCCCCCTGGTCATCGGGAATCAAAAGCCCTGCATTGACATAGTACCGGACAGTATCCCGGGAAACGCCGTAACGGCGGGAAAATTCTCCAATTTTCATACCCAGCCTCCTCCTGGCACGGTGTGAGGCGATATACATTTACAGGAGCCGCCCCCACCGGAGCCCGATAAAATTGATTGATATTATAGCACATTTTGGTTGAAATGCAAGAATTTTCTCTCCAGATACCGGTCAAGTACAGTTAATATATTGCTCGTATTGGCTTTATAAGCCACTGCGGTTAATTTTTTCCCATCCACCTTCTCAATCAGCTTTTTGACCTTAAAAGCTGCCGATTCTTTTTTCTTCTGGATATTGTCAACCTTCTTTCCCAGATATACACGTTCTATGTCTTTGCAGAACCAGACAAACTCGGCATCCCGTTCCCGGCAATACCGTTTCGCATCATCTAAAAACCTTAAATCTTCCTGTTTAATGTCATAATCATCACAGTCGAAGCAGTATATCACCTTCGACCGGTTTTCTTTGGAGGTGGACGCATATTGGGAAATCAGGCTGGAAATCTCCCTTTCCTGTTTTTCATACCGCCCTTTTCCGTCCATATACACCGGGCTGAATTTGACCTGTGTCCGGTCATATTTATAAAAATGCTCAATGGTATCTTTAATATATATCCAGTCCGATTTACATTTTGAATTTGTCTCAACAGCAAAAATCAACTGGAGGCCCATCACTCATCCTCCTCTTCCGGGCTGAACACACCTATAAAATCGATGGAATCAACATTGAAGGGAGATCCCTCAATCATTCCGTTTCTGTAGAGTCTGGAAGGAGAGTAATTTCCGTTCGTCGTCCAGGGATAAATTTTGTGGTCATCAGACAAAAAGTCGATAGATTTTTTATGGCGTTTTAAAATATCCATGGGGCCGACATTGTGGGTCGTAAAGCAGAGCTGTCCCTCTCCATACTCCATCAGATACTCCAGCATCGCGCATAAATACACATCATGAAGATTGGAGTCAAACTCATCGATAAAGACGATTCCGCCCCGGACCATTTCCCGCAAATATGCAAACAGCCGAATCAGTTTTTTGATACCGGTACTCTCAAATTCTGCATAAATCCTACAGGAATCATATACCATAACCAGATCGCAGAGATAGACATTGTCATTCTCCTTCTTATCAATCTCTATGGTTTGCAGGTCTGATTTGAAAATCCGGAGAAACTCGCATAATTGACCGACCGTTTTTTCAAAGCGCCCGTACTGCCTTTTTACAATGATGTTTCTGGAAACGGTCACAATATCCAGCTGCTCGCTGTCCATATCGAGAAAATGCCCCATCAGAGTATTGAGCTCCGGTGAGTTACTATCCAGATTTGCCGCAAGGCCCAGTGAGCTTTGAATAATATAATTCCTGTGGTCATCGGCCTCATCCAGATAAACATGCAGCTTTTTTCCAAAAAACAGAAGCGTGGTAATTCCGGTAAAAAAAGCGTTTGTTTTTCTGGCGGCAACTACATCAGTCAGACTTTTTTCATAAAACAACGCACACATGGACGCCGCGGACAGCAGGTTAATCGTCCGTTTCAGCACCATATCCAAAAGCTCCTTATGTCTGTCCTTCCTGACAAAAGTAAGCTCTCCTCCGGCCACTTTAAAAATGGTTTCCATGGTATCGCTTTTAGAAACCGCTTTTTTCGAGAACAGTTCCTCATACGCGATCTCAAATTTCCCGGAATTTGCCCTCGCCACAGAAACACCATAACGAAAGAGCATCAGTCCCTCTCCCGTCTCAATCATATACTCCGCTTCCATATACAGCTCGCCGTTTTTTTTATTGACAATCGCATCCAGATTCTTCTGGACAATCGGGTTGTTCAGATATCCTGGATTCACGAGGAGATTTTTTAATATATCGACAGAGGTTACAATACCGGATTTGCCGGAACCGTTGGTGCCATAAATCCCTTTGACGTTATACTCCTGCGTGGCCGGGTTCTGCGGAATTGTTTTTTTGTAAAAAGAAAGAGAAACCATCTGATCCAGTGTCTTTATTCCTCTGACAGAATATTTCACCAAATATATATCTTTCATTTCCAATTTCCTCCTTACCCGAAGTATACCACGCGCATCTAGAAAAATAAATACAAAATGTATTTTTATCCCAAAATATATTTATTAATATTTTATTCCCTGTTTTTACAATTATATACCCCTACTCCCCGCACCGTTCCTCTGCTCCAGAAGCTCTGCTATGGTTCCTCTATGTTATTCTCCTATAGTCATCCTTCCATAATGTGCAGCGTCCGGAGCACCGGGTCCTTGATCCGCTCTGTGATTTCCAGTGCGTGGGGTTCCAGATAATCCCAGCTTCCCGACGTCAACCCCCGCGCACGGAGGACTGACACGATATCGGCGGCAATCTCCTCCACCGCGTCTGATTTTTTCTTCGCCGTCTCTTCGTTTGTGGGCGACGTGATCAGCCATTCCAGCCGGGCCGCCATGCTTCCATCCCCCAGATTCCGCAGACTGCGAAATCCCCATTTATAGTACGGCGCATACCGGCTGCAGAGCAGATGCGCCATAGAGACCGCCGCCTGCGCAAACTCCGTGAGCGCCAGCGCCGCGGCCCCGTACTCCCCGCGCCGCACACAGCGCATGAAATTATACTGCCCCGCCTGCGCCATGACAGCCGCCCGGGCGGCAATTTTTTTCAGCCGCACGTCCTCCGGATACCCGGCCTGCAAAGTCGCGCGGATCCGGGAAAATTCACCCAGCCCGTCGGCGAACACCTCTCCGTTGACCGCGCAGGCCAGCGCGTACTCCGGGAGCTTAAGCCACTGCATCAGCTCCTCCGGCACGCCGGGAGAACCGGTAAAGCTCTCGTAAAACTCGCCGATCCCGTGGACGCCCCGCCGGCCGCCGCCAAACAGACTCACCGCCTTGCGGCTCACGCCCATAAACGTGTCCGGCAGCTTCTTATATCCCCGCATCAGCTTAAACCCGATGGCCTGCTCGTCCTCCTGTGTGATCCAGAGACAGAATCCCGGCTCAAAATCGTGGTCCGTGGAAATGTCGTCGTCAAAGCCGAAGCATTCCGAGCCCTCGCCCACCAGACCCACGGCAATGCGGTCCACATATCCAGGAAATTCGCGGCGGAGCCATTCAGCCCCGCACTGCTCATAGTACGCTCTCGCCAGCTCCAGCCCCCGCATAGATTCTGTCCGCCCTTTCTTCCAGCTCTTTTTTTATCCTGAACCGCCCGAAATACCCGAACGTGCCGGCACATTTCCGGCAGGTGAACGCATAGTAGCTGTCCCGCTTCGCCCGCGGGTCGTCCAGATACTTCCATGCCTTATCCAGACACTCGTCGATCCTCTCGTCAAACGGCCGGCCAGCCGCCTTTCCTCTCTCGTCCCAGAGGCAGGCAAGGTTTACATACGTCACGGCCATCTCCATTCCGCCGTCCGGCAGCCCGCCGATGATCTGCATCGCCTTCCCATAGTACGCCTCCGCCTTGTCAAATTCCCCCAGATCCACATAGGTCAGCGCCATGTTATTGAGAAGCCCGGCAAAGCGGTAGTCCGACGGATCCAGCAGCTGGCCGTACACACGAAACGCCGATTCATAATAGGGCAGCGCCTCCCGGGCCTTCCCAAAAGCCTTCAGGGTAGTGGCCCCGTTCACCCAGGTGGTTCCCGCCGTCACCGTTTCCTGCATCTCGTGCTCCCCGATCAGCCGGAACCCCTCATACACCGAGGCGAGCCCCGGTTCCGACTCCCCGACGCTGCGGTAAAATCCCATCATCTCATTTAAGATCGTGATCTGCGTCCGCCAGTCCCCCTCGTCTTTCGCCCGCTCGAGACTTTCCTCCAGATAACGCCCGGCCTCCTCCAGCCGCTCCGCCTTCAGATACCCGTCCAGCGTCTCCACAAACTGCTTTACATCCATGAAAATGTCCTTTCTTTTGTTGCAATTTTTCAGAAATATGATACAATACATGTATGGAGACATAGCTCAGCTGGGAGAGCATCTGCTTGACGTGTAGAGGGTCGCAGGTTCGAGTCCTGTTGTCTCCATTTTTTTGTGCCCAGAATGCCGCAGGAGGCGAAGCATGGGAAGGCCATGGGAAGCTGAGAGCGACTAGAGCGCCTTAGTCATACCCCATCGGTGCTCCTGGAGCGGTCAGTTTCCCATGGCCTTCCCATGCTTCGCCTCCTGCGGCATTTCCCTATTTCAACTCATCCGCCCTCAGATTATCCATATCATCAAACGCCTGGTTTTCCCCACCCATAGCCCAGATGAACGTATAATTGCTGGTTCCGGCTCCGCAGTGGATGCTCCAGGACGGGCTGATCACCGCCTCCTCGTTTTTCATCACCAGATGTCTGGTCTGGGCCGGCTCGCCCATGAAATGCATAACCACCTGGTTTTCCGGCACCTCGAAATACATGTAGATCTCCATGCGCCGCTCGTGGGTGTGACAGGGCATGCTGTTCCAGACGCTTCCCGGCTCCAGCGCCGTCATCCCCATGGAAAGCTGACAGGTTTTCAGCACGTCCGGATGAATGAACTGGTTGAGCACGCGGCGGTTGGAGGACGCCTCGTCGCCCAGCTGGCGCTTCACTGCATCCTTAATCGTCAGAAGCTTCGTCTCGTAAGCCGTGTGGGCCGGCGCCGACACCATGTAAAATTTGGCCGGGCGCTCCTTCTCACAGCTTTTGAAAAATACCTCCCTGGTCCCCTTCGTGATGTAAAGGCAGTCCTTATAGCCCAGGCGGTACTCCACGCCGTCCGCGGTGATCACTCCATCGCCGCCGATATTAAAAATCCCGATCTCCCGGCGCTCCAGAAAATAATCGGTGCCGAAATTCTTCCAGCAGTCGATCCCCTTCTCGATGGAGACCGTTTCCTCCACCGGCATACAGCCCAGCGTCACCATGCGGTCCACGTGGGAATACACGGCCACCACCTTGTCCGGCACGTACAGATTACTGATTAGGAACTCGTCCCGAAGCTCCTCGGTGGTGTAGCGTTTTACGTCTCTCTGGTTTGCGCAGTAGCGAATGTCCATTTTTCTCCTCCCAAAATTTACTTTGATCTGATAATCTTCCATTACTCACAGTATAATTTAACATTGCGAATTGTTCAATCAAAAAAGGCATGGAAGACGTTCTGTCTTCACATACCTCTGTTCCATCTGATTCCGTTCTCATCAGTAATTTGTTATTCCTTCACGTAGCGGATCAAATCCCCGGCTTCACATGCAAAGTAATCACACAATTTGCAGATTAAATTCGCGTCCAGTCTTTGAAACTCGTTTCTGCAATATCTGTTGAAATTTGACCTCGGTATATCCAGTTCCTTACAAACGGCATTCTTACTGACGCCTTTTTCACGCAGCAGCTCTTCTATTCTTAATTCTAAATGCCCGCAGTTCATTTTCAGTACCTCCCAGACTTTTCAGAAGAAAAAAAAGAGAAACGCCCCTTCAAAGCGTTTCTCTCCTCTTCACAAATGCCGCAGACCGGAATCGAACCGGTACGGGGGGTAAGCCCCGCAGGATTTTAAGTCCTGTGCGTCTGCCAGTTCCGCCACTGCGGCGTGTGGTTCACCGGCACGAAGATACCAGTGAAGAAATGGGCGGAGGTGGATTCGAACCACCGAAGCAAGTTGCAGCAGATTTACAGTCTGTCCCCTTTGGCCACTCGGGAATCCACCCATATTTATTGGTTCTGACAATATGGAATGATATCATAAAAGGTGCAAAAAATCAAGGGTTTTTTGCACCTTTTTGCCTGTTTCACTTATTTCGCAAGGCGCTCGGCCACCAGGATGATGGAATTGTAGCCGCCGACCGTGATGTTTAACTGTCCGTCTCTCACCGGATAGCGGATCGTGCCCGCATTGTACCCTTCTGCGTAGGCCAGCATCACCCGGACCAGCTCGTAGCCGTCGCAGGCTCCGATCTGCCAGACGGGCACCTTCAAGGTCATGGTATCGGGGCCGCTGTTGACGATAACCACGCAGCGGCTCTCGCCCTGGAACCGCCCGTAAGCGATGATATTTTTGCCGGCCAGAAGCTCCTTCACTGAGCCCTTCCGCAGGGCCGGCGTGTGCTTGCGGATGCCGGTCAGATAGCAGTGAAACTCGATGAGCTCCAGGTTCTCCTTCCCCCAGGGGTAGGTTCTCCGGTTGTCCGGGTCCGTCCAGCCGCAGACGCCCGCCTCGTCCCCGTAGTAGATGGTCGGGGAGCCCGGCCAGGTCATCTGCATCACCACGCCGGCGCGGAACAGGCCGTAATTAATTCCCTCGGACGCGGCCTGTGTCCCTTTCGAGGCCACCCGGCCCACGGTCTTGTTGGTCCTCGTCAGGAAACGGGAGTGATCGTGGTTGGACAGCTCGTTCATGGCCGCCTGTACCGACTGGGTCTGCATCCGGCTCATGTGGTATTTCATGGTGTCAAAGAAAGCGCGGCCGTTGCCGTCCAGATCGCCGTTGTAGGAATCGCTGTGCTTCTCCATGCCCGTGAGAAACCAGGACACCGGCTCCATGAACGCGTCGTAGTTCATCACCGTGTCCCACTGGTCCCCGGCGAGCCAGTTGCTGGGATCCCCGTAGTGCTCCGCCAGGATCACCGCCTGGGGATTGGCCTCCTTCACCACCCTGCGGAACTCCCGCCAGAAGCGGTGGTTGAACTCCGCGCTGAACCCTAAGTCGGCAGCCACGTCCAGCCGCCAGCCGTCGGCGTTGAACGGCGGGGAGACCCATTTTCTGGCAATCTCCATCACATACTGGTAGAGCGTCTCAGAGCCCTCATAATTGAGTTTGGGCAATGTCCGGTGGCCCCACCAGCCGTCGTAGGTCGCATTGTCCGGCCATGCGTCCGGATCGTTGAATTTGAAAAATGTGCGGTAGGGGCTGTCGGCGCTCTCAAATGCGCCCGGCTCATAGCTGCCCTCCTTCTTGTAAATGCGCTCGGCGTCCAGCCATTTGTTAAAGGAACCGCAGTGGTTGAACACGCCGTCTAAAAGCACCTTCATTCCCCGCGCGTGGGCCTCCTCGATCAGCCGGATCAGCAGGCGGTCGCTGGCCTCCAGATTCTCCCGGCAGGCCGTGCGGCAGGCGTATCTGCCGGCATTGGCGTTGTCATTTTCCCCCTCGGGAACCAGACTGCCCTCGTCGCGGACGATGACTCCCAGGTGCGGATCCACATGCTCGTAGTCCTGACAGTCGTACTTGTGATTGGACGGGGACACGAAAATGGGGTTCAGATAAATAGCCTCCACCTTCAATTTCTGCAGATAATCCAGCTTGTCTATGACGCCCTGCAGGTCGCCCCCGTAGAAATTGCGCACATCCATCTCGGACGGCGGCTCCTCCCAGTCCGTGACGCGGCGTACCGGCTCGTTAATGTAAATGTACTCCCGGTCCAGCACGTCGTTGGACGCGTCGCCGTTGCAGAAGCGGTCCGTGTAGATCTGGTACATCACCGCTCCCCTGGCCCACTCGGGCACATGGAATCCCGGCGTGACGCGGAAATTAAAGCAGTCCCGCAGGTCGTCGCTCACGCCCAGACGGTTATAGTAGCAGACCTCGTCCCCCTTCACGATACGGAAATAATATCCAAACACCTGCTCCCCCATGCGGAGGCGCAGCGAGTAAAAATCAAATCTTTTATTAAAGCTCTCCCTGCGAAGCGGCGTCACCTGGCCGGTTCCCTCCTCGACCAGCAGCACCCGGTCCACATTTCCGCGGCCGGTTCTGAAACGAAAGGTCACCGTATCCCCCGCGTTGGCCTCGCTGGGACATCGGAAGTCCTCCGTCTCGTCGCAGAACAGAGCATTTCTATCTATATTGGGCTTTTCAAACATAAAATCCCATCCTTACAACTTATTTACATCCTTTTTATTTTATATGAAGTGCGGGAATTATACAAGAATTTTTTTGCGTGCAGGCGGGAAGTGAGCAGAAAGGTAAAAAGGCCAGCTCGAAAGCTGACCTTTTTAGGAGAAGGTATTTTGTTTTTATGGGGTGTAGCAAAAACTATATAATGTATTGGGGGGGGGTACGTGTATTATAATAGCATAGGTTTCCGAATAAGTGTGCACAAACTTCACAAATTTTGCGATTATTTTTTGTGCAATCTGCTACCCTCTCGGATCCGCCTGCATTTCTGTCTCCGTCTCCGCAAAGCTCTCCTCCGGCTTCACGAACAGCGCCTCAAACTCCTCCTGACCGATCTTCTCCTTCTCAAGGAGCAGGTCGCAGCAGGAGTGAAGGACATACTCGTGCTCCAGAATGATGGCCTTCGCCTTCTCATGGCACTCGTCGATGATGCGCTTCACCTCGCTGTCGATCAGGCCCGCCACATTCTCGCCGTAGCTTCTGGTGTGTGCCAGGTCGCGTCCGATGAACACCTCATCCTCGTCGTCGCCGTAGTTGATCATGCCGATCTTGTCAGACATACCGTACTGGGTCACCATGGATCTGGCAATGGCGGTGGCCTGCTTGATATCCTGGGACGCGCCCGTGGTCACGTCGTCGAAAATAATCTCCTCCGCGATGCGTCCGCCCAGCGACACCATGATGTGCTGGAGCATGCGCCCCTTTGTCATATGCATATCGTCCCCGTCCGGCAGAGGCATGGTGTAGCCCGCCGCTCCCACGCCGGTGGGAATGATGGAGACCGTATGCACAGGCCCCACATCCGGCAGCACATGGAACAGAATGGCGTGGCCCGCCTCGTGGTAGGCCGTGATGCGCTTATCCTTCTCGGTGATGATGCGGCTCTTCTTCTCCGCGCCGATACCGACCTTGATAAACGCCTTGTCGATATCCTTCTGCATCAGATATTTGCGGTTTTCCTTCGCGGCATTGATGGCCGCCTCGTTCATCAGGTTCTCCAGATCCGCCCCGGTGAAACCGGAGGTGGTCTGCGCCACCCGGTGAAGATCCACGTCCTCGCTCAAAGGTTTATCCTTGGAGTGAACCTTTAAAATCTCCTCACGGCCCTTCACGTCGGGGCGTCCCACCGCGATCTTGCGGTCAAAACGGCCCGGGCGCAGGATCGCCGGATCCAGAATATCCACGCGGTTGGTGGCCGCCATGACGATGATTCCCTCGTTGACGCCGAAACCGTCCATCTCCACCAGAAGCTGGTTTAGGGTCTGCTCCCTCTCGTCGTGTCCGCCGCCCATGCCGGTTCCGCGGCGTCTGGCCACGGCGTCGATCTCGTCGATGAACACGATGCAGGGCGCATTCCTCTTGGCGTCCTCAAACAGATCGCGGACACGGGACGCGCCCACGCCGACGAACATTTCCACAAAATCGGAGCCGGAGATACTGAAAAACGGTACGCCCGCCTCACCGGCGATGGCCTTGGCCAGAAGCGTCTTACCCGTTCCAGGCGGGCCCACCAGAATGACTCCCTTCGGGATCCTGGCGCCGACTCCGGTGTACTTCTGGGGATTTTTGAGGAAATCCACGATCTCCTCCAGCTCCTCCTTCTCCTCCTGGAGACCGGCCACCCGGCCGAAATTCATCTTATTGTCCCTGGTCATGCGGGCGCGGCTCTTTCCGAAATTCATCATCTTGGCGTTGGCCCCGCCGCCTGCACGGCCGTTCATAATCATAAATATGAAAATCAGCACCACCGCCGACAGCATGATGGGCACGATAATCGTCAGAAAATAGTTATCCTGCGGCACGTCCATGGTGGTGAAATCCACCCCGGCCTCCTCTAAGACCTCCGTCTTTGCCGCCACGTCGGGGACGTAGAGCTCCTTCTTCTCCCCGTTGGTCAGCAGGATCTCCAGCTCGCCGGTGGGCGCCTGCTGGTTCTGACGGACGATAACCTGGGAAATCTCCTTATTTTCCAGCGCCGTCACAAATTCCTGGTTGCTCATCTGCACCTCGTGATAGGTGTTCTGGCGGTTCCAGGATGCCGCCAGCATCGCAAGGATCAGAACCAGAAAAATAAGCCCGAATCCCCCGAATGATTGTCGTTGTCTCAACCGATTGCCTCCTTACTGTTCCACTACTCCGATAAACGGAAGATTTCTGTATTTCTGATCGTAGTCCAGGCCGTAGCCCACCACGAACTCATCCGGTATGGTGAAACAGGTGTACTTCACCTGTACCTGCTTCTTCACGCGGCGCTCCGGCTTGTCGAGAAGCGTGCACAGCTCGATGCTCTTCGGGCCTCTCTGGCGCAGCACCTCCATCAGATATGCAAGCGTGCGGCCGGAGTCGATGATGTCCTCGACGATGATGACATCCTTGCCCTCCAGCGGCTCGTCTAAATCCTTGATAATGCGCACCACGCCGCTGGACGTGGTACCTGCCCCGTAGCTGGACACGGACATGAAGTCCAGGGAAACGTCCAGATCGAGACGCTTCGCCAGCTCGCAGGTGAAGAACACTCCGCCCTTTAAAATGCAGATCAGGTGCACCTGCTTTCCGGCATAATCCCTGTTTATCATCCCGGCCACTTCGCTGATTCTCCGGTTGACCTCTTCCTCAGACAGCAGAACGCGAATCTTGTCATCCATGGGTATTTCCTCCATCTAATCGTACTTGTAAAATATGTTCCGTATCGTCTGTCACCTTGTAATACTCGCTGATGCGGTAGCCCACAATCCACAGGATGTGGCTGCCCTCCGCCACCAGAAGAATCCGGTCCCTCTGCTCCCTGGGGATCTTCTCGTCGATCATAAAGGCTTTGAGGGTCTTTCTCCCGCCCGAAGACAGCATAAAATAATCTCCCGGCGCCCGGTGTCTGACAGACAACGTATCTTTTATTTTATCATAATCAAACCATTTCGTATACTGGTTTTTGGGAATTTCAACCCCTTTTTCACGGGGAAAGTCAGAAAAAATAAGCCCCGGGGACATCGGCGCTTTTCCTGTCGCCCTCCCCGGATCCGTCCCAGTTTCCGGCTCTGGCGTTTTCCCGGTCTCTCGCAAAAAACAGAGCGCGCCGTACTCATTATGCACCCGCAGCCCGCCCGGCAGGTCGATGGATGCCCCCGTCCGCCCCCGCGCCAGCTCCATGAGCAGGCCGATGTGGACGGCGCCGAAATCCCTCAGACTCCCGCCCGCGCGGGACACGGCCTCCCGCAGGACATACGCCGCAGCGATGGGTTCCTGGGCGAGAAGCGTCTCCCCAGAAAACCGGATTTCCGGTGTCTCTCCGGCTGCGCTCTCCCGTCCGCACTCCTCATCCACGATCCGCGCCGCCATCCGCCTAAAATACCCGTCGGCCTCGCCGATAAAGGCCCCGGCCCGGACCATGTGTTCCACGGCGCGGCCATTCACCTGCTTTGCGGCGGGCAGGATCACATGGCGGATGCGGTTTCTGGCGTAGAGAAGCTCCCCATTGGTGGAGTCACTGCAATATTCTATGCCCTCCGCCTCCAGGTAGTGCTCGATCTCCTGCCGTCTGAAGCACAAAAGCGGCCGGATGACCGTTCCCCGCACCGGGGCAATCCCGGACAGTCCCGCAAGCCCCGTGCCCCGGAACAGGTTATTCAGTATGGTCTCCGCGCTGTCGTCCATGTGGTGGGCCACCGCGACGCAGGACGCGCCGCAGCGCAGGCGCTCCTCCTCGAAAATCCGGTAGCGCGCCTCGCGGCCCGCCTCCTCCAGCGAAAGCCCCCGGCGGGCGGCAAGCTCCGGCACATCCTCGCGGCGCAGGATAAAGGGCACGCCCAGCCGTTCGCAGAGCGCGCGGGCAAACGAAGCGTCCCGGCCGGCCTCGTCCCCGCGGATCCCGTGGTGCACGTGCACCGCCAGAAGCTGGGTTTCCAGCTCCTCCCGGCAGGACGCCAGAAGATGGAGAAGGCACACGGAATCACCCCCGCCGGACAGGGCGACGATCACCCTTCCGCCGGGATCCAGCATGTCATTCTCCCTTATATATGTCAAAAAACGTTCTCTCATAAGTCTCTCCCCGAAAGCCTGTGTACTCTCGTTGTTTCCACTTAACTATACAGGGATTTTAAAAGCGGTGCAAGGGTGTTTTCACCGGCATCCGCAAATTCCTCCTTAGCTAACGCCTGTAAATGCCTCCCACCAGGGCCGTCATGTCGTCCTCCACGCCGCCCGCAAAGCTTTTTGCAAACTCCAGAATCTCGTCGGCCATCTCCTGCGGGTTTCTTTTCGGAAGGCCCTCCAGAAATTCCCGGAACGTGACCTCCTTATTCTCCCCAGGCAATGCCTCCAGAATGCCGTCGCTGACCATGACCACCCGGTCATCCTCCCACAGCTTCTTGGAAATCAGAAGCGGCTCCACAGGATTTAAGACCCCCATGGGCACCTGCCCGGCCTCCAGCACGTCCACGCTGTCTCCGTGCATCACAAACGTGGCTACGGCCCCCAGCTTCATGGCTTCCAGCACGCCGGTGTGCAGGTCGATGCAGCACACGTCCAGCGTCGCCGGCCTCTGCTCCGTCCCGGCCAGAAGGAGCACCGTGTTCACCAGCTTAAGAGCCGCCCGCCCGGAAAATCCCGTCTCCAGAAGCTGCTCCGTCAGCTCGATGACCCGTCTGCTGTCCTCCTCGGCCTCCGGGCCGCTGCCCATGCCGTCGGAGAGGCTCATGATCACCTGCCGCGGCAGCCCCTCCTTCACGGTGTAGCTGTCGCCGGATACCGCCTCCCCCGCCTTGGAAATGCGGGCCACGCCGCAGAGCATCCGGTATCTCCCCTCCTCCACGAAGCGGAAGGTGCCCGTGTTCCTGGTGATGATATTTTTGCTGTCCCTGGCTGCGGACCAGTGTCCGCCTCCCATGGCCTTTCCCACCAGCGCCGCCGCGTCCTTCGCGGTCATGCAGCGCCCGTTCACACTCCGGACGGTGATGAACGCCTCCTTCTGCCCGCCGCCGTACTCCAGAATCAGCATATTTTCCACCCGCAGATGGTGGCGTCGGAACACCGCGCGTATGCTGTCCTCGCTGGCTGCCGTGATGTCCGTGGCCTGCTCCATCTGGCCGGAAAACTCCTCGAGAATCTGGGCCAGTTCCCGAAACTGAACGATCACCGCGTCCCGGCTCTCCATGAAGCGGTTCTTCCAGGACAGATTCATGGTGGCCCGCCCCAGATGGCGGTTTAACTGCCCCACGTACTCCTCCCGCCGCCGGCAGGACTCCATAAAAAAGCGGGGCATGTCCTCATATCCCACTCTCCCCTTAAGCTCAAATGTCCGCAGCAGATAGTAGAGGTAATAGCTGTCCTCCTTCGCGCTGTCCGAGTAGAGGTTGCAGCGGCTGCAGTCCCCGCAGACCAGCGCCGCCGCGGTCTGCATGGCGGCCAGACCGTCCTCTTTTCCCAGCCGGCTGCCGTTCTCCACCTCGCCGGCAAACGCCCGCGCCAGGCTTCCCAGCGACTCTGCCATATCTTTAAGCCGCCTGGCCGTGTAGACGTTGACATCTGCCATGTCTCTATGTAAATGTTTCCGTTTAAACAAAAAAATCCCTCCTAACCTGCGTGAAACTATTATATACAGGTAGGAGAGAAATATTTGTCAAAATGCTTGTCCCATATTCAAAAATATGAAGACAAAATTCTTCATTAATTCGCAGGCTTCAGCAGGATCTCGTCCTTATTGACCAGGCCCAGCTTTTCCTTCGCCACTTTTTCTACATACTGCTTCGTCTGGACATAGATGCGGTACTCCTCCAGCTCCTCCGCCCGCTGCTCCTCCAGGGCAACCTGCTTCGCCAGCGTCTCCTCCTTGAGCTGGTACTCCAGATCCCTCTGCTTTAAGGAAGTGCCCCGGATATTCACCACCACCGCCAGGCTTAAGACCACCATCGTGATGCCCAGCATGGCCATTCGGTTTGTCCACTTGTCTTTTCTTCGTTTTCTTGCTCGCCGGTCTTCCCGCACGGTCCTCACTCCCAGTTTACGGCTTTCTTTTCATTTTAAAATATTTAATTAATTTTTTCAATAGTTTAAACAGGATTCTGCTGATAAAATTATTGTATAAAACCATTCCGGCAAAAACGCCGGCGATGACGTAGGCCCGCACGAGACCGCTGTTTTGCGTGTAGAGAAGGCTGAACGTGAGCAGGCTGGCGTAGAGCCAGTAGAGCAGATCCTCCGCCCCCGTCAGAAACGTGCCGTGAGGAAATGCCAGCCGCAGCAGACGCAGCACATCGTACACCGCCATGAGCCAGCAGCCGGAAAGAAAGCTGAGAATCAGAAGCCACGCCTCAAATCGGATATGGACGCTCATAGTTCTCTCCCCTATTTAAACAGACGGCTTAAAAGCGACTCCCCCGACTTGCGGTAGCTGGCGTTGGAGGAGTATGTAAGGCTGTCCACATTTCCCTCGATATCGACCTCGCCCTTCTCCAGCGTCAGACGGCTCACGTGGAGATTCTTTCCCTTTATCGTCAGAAGCCCCATATCCGTGTCCAGGACGACCTGGTTCTCGTCGAAGGAGACCACGTCCTGGATGCCCGTGATGCGCCCGGCGCCGCGGTTTTCCAGCTCCATCCTGTGCGGCCGGCGGTTCAGCTTTTCTTCCATAAATAAAAACCTCCTAATATATTCTACCTAATGTAAAATATATTAAGAGGTTTGTCTTTTTATACCGAAGTATTACAAATACCGGTACAGCTCCGCGGCTTCGTCCTTCTTCACGGTCTCGGCCACGCTCAGCACCTCCACCTTCACGGATCTGGTGCCGAACTGTATCTCGATGATATCCCCGGCCTTTACACTGACGGATGCCTTGGCCGGCTTATCGTTGACCAGGACACGTCCCGCGTCACAGGCCTCGTTGGCCACCGTCCGCCTCTTGATCAGGCGGGATACCTTCAAATACTTGTCCAGTCTCATATAACGATTCTTCTATTAGTTGTTGACAGCGTCTCTTAAAGCCTTGCCAGCTTTGAATCTGGGAGTCTTGGAAGCCGGGATCGGCATCGGCTCACCGGTCTTCGGGTTTCTGCCGTCTCTTGCAGCTCTCTCAGCTACCTCGAACGTACCAAAACCAACTAACTGCACTTTACCACCCTTAACCAGCTCTGCCTCGATTGCATCGGTTAAGGCCTTAACTGCCTTCTCAGCGTCCTTCTTGGAAAGCTCTGCATTCTCAGCTACAGCTGCGATTAACTCTGTCTTATTCATTGCGTAATTCCTCCTAAATATACTAACATGGGGTCTCTGATCTGCGCTCGTGAAAGGGCAGATTCTCATTGAAACACTTACTTTACATTTATATACATTTCTATCTGCTTTGTCAAGGTTTTTCGCTCTTTTCCCGTTTTTTTATTTCCTGCCACAGCGCCAGTGCTTCTTCGGGGGAATTGACCTTCCGATCGCCGAAAACATGGGGATGGCGGCGCACCATTTTCTCGCAGATTCCCTGCACCACATCGTCCACCGTGAACGCCCCGCGCTCGGCGGCAATCTGGCTGTGTATCATCACCTGGAACAGCAGATCGCCCAGCTCCTCGCAGAGGTTTTCGTCGTCCTTATTTACAATGGCATCCCGCACCTCGCCGCTCTCCTCCATCAGACAGGGGATGAGACTCTCGTGGGTCTGCGCCCGGTCCCAGGTACAGCCGTTCTCCGAGCGCAGCTTCGCGGTAATGTCCGTCAGATCCTTAAATGTATATGCTTTATCCATTCTGCATCACTCCCTGGAGCCAAAGCCGGTGCTCACCGCGCGGGCAATAAACAGCGTGCCCAGCATTAAAATAATACCCACCGGAAGAGCGATCCATGCACTCTGCACGAATCCCGCCACGATGTATGTAACGAACGACACAGCCGCAGCCAGCGCCGCATAGGGGAGCTGGGTGGACACATGGGTCACGTGGTCGCACTGGGCGCCCGCGGAGGCCATGATCGTGGTATCAGAAATAGGTGAACAGTGATCGCCGCACACCGCGCCCGCCATGCAGGCGGAAATGGAGATAATCATAAGCTCCGGATTGGAATTTTCAAACACAGCAACTACGATGGGGATGAGGATGCCGAAGGTTCCCCAGGAGGTTCCCGTCGCGAACGCCAGACCGCAGCCCACCAGGAAGATGATGGCCGGCAGCAGCTTCATCAGTCCGCCCGCCGCACTCTGCATGGCCGCAGCAACGTAATCCGCTGCTCCCAGGCTGTCCGTCATGGCCTTCAGAGACCATGCGAAGGTGAGAATCAGGATGGCAGGCACCATGGCCTTGAAGCCCTCGGGCAGGCAGTCCATGGCTTCCTTGAAGCTCAGCACCCGGCGGATCATGTAAAATACAATAGTGATCACGATGCCAAAGAAGCTTCCCAGCGCCAGTCCCACGGACGCGTCGCTGTTGGAAAACGCAGTCACAAAGTCTGCGCCCTCAAAGAAGCCGCCGGTGTAAATCATGCCGATCACGCAGCAGACGATCAGGGAGAAAATCGGCACCAGCATGTCGATCACTCTTCCCCTCGGGTTCTCCGCCACGTCCTCAGCGCTGGCGTACACCGCACTCCTGGTGGTGAAGATGTCTCCCTTCTTCGCGTTGGCCTCATGCTTTGCCATGGGGCCGAACTCGAAGCGCATGAGAACCATGGAGATCATCATGACAATGGTCAGAAGCGCGTAGAAATTGTACGGGATGGCCCGCACGAAGATGCTTAAGCCGTCCTCTCCTTCGACGAAGCCAGTCACGGCCGCCGCCCAGGAGGAAATCGGCGCGATGATGCAGACGGGAGCCGCCGTCGCGTCGATGATGTAGGCCAACTTTGCCCTGGAGACATTGTGCTTGTCCGTCACGGGCCGCATGACGCTTCCCACGGTCAGACAGTTGAAATAGTCGTCAATGAAAATCAGGATGCCCAGAAGAACCGCCGAGAGCTGCGCTCCCACGCTTCCCCTGATGTGGGTGCTCGCCCAGCGCCCGAAGGCCGCGGAGCCGCCCGCCTTGTTCATCAGGCAGACCATGGCGCCCAGAATCACGAGGAACACCAGGATTCCCACATTGTAGCTGTCGGACAGCACGGAAATGATGCCGCCCTGGAAAATATGGGTCACGGTTCCCTCAAACGTGAAGCCGGAGTAGAACAGCGCGCCCACGAAGATTCCCACGAACAGAGAGCTGTAAACCTCCTTTGTGATCAGCGCCAGTCCGATGGCCACGATGGGCGGAACCAGCGCCCAGAAGGTGGCGTACATGGCCGGAACGTACTCGGCCGTCTCCTCCGCCGCCAGCGCCGTCATGGAGAACAGTACGGACAGGCACAGCACCGCAAGCAGACCGGCCGGCAGACTTTTTCTTAAGTTACTCATAGTATTACCTCCCTGGAGTATTTTCCGACAGACTCGCAAACGTCATGGGATTTCCTGCGCCAGAAAATGTGCACGGTTTTATCGTAAAACAAAAATGCCATGAACGCACGCGCGGAGTATGCATTCATGGCAATCATCATTTACCTCTCGATAGCGCTCCACATACGTGACAGTACGCCGCATATTCTGCGTCGTCCCAGGATACGGCCATGGGCGGGCCGGATATCCTTCGGCGGTTCCCCCTTTTCCGGAAAACGGCTGCCCAGCCATGGTTTCCCGGTACTGATGAGTCCCGCACCTCTATCCTTACGTCTATTCGGTTAAAACCCATTGTTACACGGTTTCCCTGTAATGTCAAGCGTTTTGCTAACTTTCCATCTGTCTTCCAAGAAATCCCGCCGCCGTCTGCGCCAGCTTGAGCTCCATATCGCCGAATTTCGCCCGCGGCTCCCGGCTCAGGATAGCCACCGCGCCGATGGCGTCGCCCTCGCAGATGATCGGCACCACCACCTGGGCGGTGATTCCCTCCATCTCCTCCTGGATCACCGGGATATAAGCCTTCTCGTCCCGCCCGGCCACGATCACGCTGCGCTCGGTCACGGCCTGCTCCAGCTGCCTGCTGACCGGCTTTTGCAGCATTTCCTTTTTTGAGCCCCCGGCCACGGCGATCACCTGGTCCCGGTCGGTGATGGCCACCAGCAGGCCCGTGGTCTGCGCCATGGCGTCGGCGTACTGCGTGGCAAAGGCCGCCAGTTCCACCATCGGGGAGTATTTTTTCAGAATGATCTCCCCCTCCCGGTCGGTGAAAATCTCCAGCGGCGTGCCCTCCCTGAGCCTTAACGTCCTTCGTATCTCCTTCGGGATGACCACCCGCCCCAAATCGTCGATCCTTCTCACAATGCCTGTAGCTTTCATAAATAATTTCCTCCATGTACTTCTTTTCCGTTTCTGGAAATTAGTATCTGTCGCGGGATGAAAAATTATGCAGCGAAACCTCTCAAGGAACATTATGCCAGTTTGAAGGCATATTTTCTAATTGTATATCCCCTGTCTTCTGGTTTATAATAGCTCTTAACAACATCAGAAAGGACCGAAAAATATGAACCTGTTTGACATCATCGGCCCCGTCATGGTGGGGCCGTCCAGCTCCCACACGGCGGGCGCGGCGCGGCTGGGTTACGTGGCACAGCGCCTCCTCGGCGAGCCTGTCGCCCGCGCCGGGATCGGGCTCTACGGCTCATTTCTCGCCACGGGCAAGGGACACGGCACGAAGAAGGCCCTGGTGGCCGGGCTTCTGGGGATGCTGCCGGACGACGAGCGGATTCCGGAAAGCTTTGCCATCGCGGCGGACAAGGGCCTTGCGTTTTCTTTTGAGGAGGCTTTTCTCAATGAGGCTCATCCCAACACCGCCGTATTTAAGCTCATGGGGAAATACGGCCGCAGGCTGGAGATGACCGGCATTTCCATCGGCGGCTCGCGGATACGTGTTACCTGGATCGACGGCGTTTCCACCGATTTCACCGGCGACTATCCGACGCTGATCGTCAACAACGCGGACAAGCCCGGGCTGGTGGCCGGCGTCGCCGCGCTGCTGGCGGACCACGCAATCAACATCGCCTCCATGCAGCTCTACCGCTCCTCCCGCGGCAAGGACGCCATCATGGTCATGGAGTGCGACCAGGAGATTCCGGGGAATGTGATAAAGCATCTGAGGGAGCAGCGGGGAATTATGAAGGTTATGTATTTAAGTCTCGAGAGAACACCGACGGAGGAGGAAACACCCCATGGCATTTAACACAATCGAAGAGATGATCCGACAGGCAGAGGCCCAGAATCTCCCCATCTGGCAGTACATCCTGCGCGCGGAGGCCGCCGACCAGGACACCCCGGAGGAGGAAATTTTTGAGAATATGCGCCGCATGTACCAGGCCATGCGCCAGGCAGACGCCGCCTACGACAAAGACCTGCGGTCCGCCAGCGGGCTCTCCGGCGGGGACGGGGAAAGGCTGCACCGCTACAATCAGAACGGGAAGAATCTGGCAGGCCCCTATTTAAGCCTGGTTATGGAGAAGGCCGTCAAGATGGGCGAGTCCAACGCCTGCATGAAGCGCATCGTGGCCGCCCCCACGGCGGGCGCCTGCGGCGTGATTCCAGCGGTGCTTCTGTCCTATGAGGAGTTATATGCACCGGAGGAGGACCGCCTGGTGGAGGCGCTGTTTGTCTGCGCCGGCGTCGGCGCGGTCATCGCCCGCCAGGCCTCCATCGCCGGGGCCTCCGGCGGCTGCCAGGCGGAGATCGGCTCCGCCAGCGCCATGGCCGCCGCCGGGCTGGCGTGCCTCCAGGGCGGCGACGGAAGAATCGCGGCACATGCGGCCGCACTGGCGCTCAAGAACATGCTGGGGCTGACCTGCGACCCGGTCTGCGGACTGGTGGAGGTTCCCTGCATCAAACGAAATTCCGCCGGAGCGGTCAACGCAGTGACCAGCGCCCAGATGGCGCTGGCCGGAGTGGAGAGCGTGATCCCCGTGGACCAGGTGATCGACGCGATGCGGCGGATTGGGAACGCGATGCCGGAGGCGTTAAAGGAGACAGGAGACGGCGGGCTGGCGGCGACCAGCCGGGGGAAGGAATTGAAGGAGAGGCTGGAGGGGTTGGAGTGAGGAAGGATGCTTGAGGAGGCGGAAAGATGGGTAATGAATTAACCACAAAATCGGAGCAATTTGACGAAATTATCTCTATCATCGACAATGCACGTACCCGCGCACTAAAGGCGGTCAACGCGGAGCTGATCCAGATGTACTGGGAGATTGGAGCCTATATCAGTAAACGAGTCAAAGACGGCGGCTGGGGCAAAAGTATTGTTGCGGATTTCTCCGCATTTTTGCAAAACCATTATCCAATGATGAAAGGCTTTTCCCCACAGAACATCTGGAGAATGAAGCAGTTTTACGAAACCTACAGCGGAAACGAAAAACTCTCACCATTGGTGAGAGAAATTCCCTGGACGAATAATCTGCTGATCATGACTGGATGCAAAACGGATGAAGCCCGTGAGTTCTATCTGCGTCTGTGCATTGCAAACCGCTATACAAAGCGTGAGCTGGATCGCCAGATCAACAGTATGCTCTATGAACGCACCATGCTTTCCGGTGCGAAAAACAAGGAACTAATTACGGGAAACGGCGGGCTGGCTGCACTACGAGACTCCTACGTATTTGAATTTCTTGATCTCAAAGAACCGTATAAAGAAAAAGATTTACGCCATCAGATCGTTTCTCATTTGAAGGACTTTATTTTAGAATTTGGCCAGGATTTTACTTTCGTTGGCGAGGAATACCGTGTGCAGGTTGGCAATACCGACTTCTTCATTGATCTGTTGTTCTATAATCGCGCATTGACCTGCCTTGTAGCGATCGAATTGAAAATTGATGTGTTTCGCCCGGAGCATATGGGGCAACTCAACTTTTACCTGGAAGCACTTGACCGTGATGTGAAAAAGCCAAATGAAAATCCAAGCGTCGGCCTGATTCTCTGCACTGGTAAAGACGATACGGTCGTCGAATATGCGCTCAGCAGAGCCATGTCTCCAACAATGGTCGCAGACTATACGTTGCATCTGCCCGATAAATCAATTCTACAAAACAAGCTGCGTGAACTCACAGAGCTTGCTCTGGAAAACAGCGAAGGTAAAGAAGAATAAATGCGCTCCTGCAATCAACCGACTTTACGCAAAGATTATGTCCATGTATTCATTATATTGGGCATAATGGGGTAAAATCTTTCAGACGGAGAGCTGGATTACTGTATGCTTTCGCTACCCCAAAAATGAATTGCCGGAATATGAAACGCTTTTTCACGAAGAAATTTTAATGGCTCTCTACATAAAAAGGGCTGTGCCGCCTCCCAGCAGCACAGCCCTTCCTATCACCTATTTATTTCTCACAAATCCTGACACAGCACAGGGGGCTACGCCATCGCAGCTTCTTCTGCCGCCATCTCCATCGCGCTGGTTTCGTATTTGGACAAAATCACGCGCTGGATCATATCACGTGTGCCGGAATTGATCGGATGGGCAATATCTCTGTACTCCCCATCGGCTGCCTTACGGCTCGGCATGGCGATGAAAAGCCCCTTCTCCCCTTCGATCACTTTAATGTCGTGAACCACAAATTCGTTGTCCAGCGTGATCGAAACGATCGCTTTCATCTTTCCCTCTTTCTCAATACGTCTAACCCTTACGTCCGTAATCTGCATAAACATAACCCCTTTTTCGTCAATCTCTGGCTTTTATAATGTATACCGCTCGTTCTTCTCCACGACAATCTTGATGTTGTCGGGAGTGCCGATGTGCGTGGTGTTGGCACGGATGGTATCGCGGCTCTCGACGATGCAGTTCTCAATGACCGTGTTGTCACCGATATACACTTCATTAAGAATGACTGAATTCTTAATGACGCAGTTATTACCCACATAGACCTTTTTAAACAGAACGGAATTTTCAACCACGCCGTTGATGATACAGCCGCTGGAAACCAGGCTGTTCTTCACGGACGCGCCGGGATTGTACTTCGCGGGAGCCAGGTCGTCCACCTTGGAGTAAACGTCCGGGTATTCTTTGAAGAAGTAGTTCCGCACTTCCGGCTTCAGGAAATCCATGTTGGTCTCGTAGTAGGAATCCACCGACGCGATGTTGCTCCAGTAAGAGTCCATCTTGTAGGCGTAGATGCGTTTTAAGTTCTTGTAACGGATCAGGATATCCTTGACGAAATCGTAGCGGTCCTCCGCCGCGCAGCGCTCGATAAGCTCGATGAGCTGACGTCTGCGGATGACGTAAATACCGCAGGAGATCGTGTTGCTGCTGGCCACCATGGGCTTCTCCTCAAACTCGGTGATGCGGTTGTCGGGAGCAGTCTTCACGATACCGAAGCGGGTGGCGTCCATGCCTGCCGGCAGATCCTTGCAGACCACGGTGATGTCCGCCTTCTTCTCCACATGGTACTCCAGAACCTTGTTGTAATCCATCTTGTAGATGCCGTCGCCGGACGCGATGACCGCGTAGGGCTCATGGCTCTTCTTTAAGAAATCCAGATTCTGATACAGGGCGTCCGCGGTTCCGCGGTACCAGTCGCTGCTCTCAGCGGTGATGGTCGGGGTGAATACGTACATGCCGCCCTGTTTTCTTCCGAAATCCCACCATTTGGAGGAACTTAAATGCTCATTCAAGGAGCGGGAGTTATACTGAGTCAGAACCGCAACGCTCTGGATATGGGAGTTGCTCATGTTGCTCAGTGCGAAGTCTACGCTCCGGAAACTTCCCGCGATCGGCATCGCGGCGATGGCTCTCTTGTTAGATAATTCTTTCATCCTCTTGCTGTTGCCGCCAGCTAAAACAATACCTATCGCTCTCATTATACCCCTCCTGCTTTCACAATGTAGTCGCCGCTCTCAAGAATGCCGCCGTGGTAGTCCTCTGCCGTAGTAACGCCGGAAATCGCAGTGTTCTTTCCTATCTTAACGTTGTCCGGAATCACGGTGTGCTCTCCCACAGTCACCAGATCGAACTGGTAAACCTTGGGATCGTATTTACTGGGCGCGTACTCGCCGACACCTAAGTGGCAGCCTGCTCCCACATGTACGTCCTCGGCGATGATGGCCTTGTCAACCACCGTTCCCGCGCCGATGACCGTGCCCCGCATGATGATGGAATCGTGGATCACAGCCCCCGCCTCGATGGTGACGCCGGCGCCGATCACGGAATTGACAACCTCTCCGTAGATCTCCGAGCCCTCGCCGATGATGCTTCTCTCAATCTTTGCATCGCTGGAAATATACTGCGGCGGAATGATGTCGCTCTTGGTGTATATCTTCCAGTACTCCTCGTATAAGTTAAATTCCGGGATGATATCGATCAGTTCCATGTTCGCTTCCCAGTAAGAGCCCAGCGTACCGACATCCTTCCAATATCCGTTGTACTCGTACGCAAAGGTGCGCTTGCCGGATGCATGACAGTAAGGAATAATATGTTTACCGAAATCACAGCCGGGCTCGTCGGACAGCTTGATCAGAGCGTCTCTCAGAACGGGCCAGCTGAAAATGTAAATACCCATGGATGCGAGATTGCTTCTCGGAACCGCCGGCTTCTCCTCAAATTCAGTGATCTGGTTCTTGTCATCGGTGATGACGATACCAAAACGGCTGGCCTCCTCGATGGGCACCGGCATGGCCGCGATGGTAATATCCGCGTTGTTCGCCTTGTGATACTCAAGCATCACCTCGTAGTCCATCTTGTAAATGTGGTCGCCGGAAAGAATCAGGACGTACTCGGGATTGTAGGTCTCCATGTACTCCAGGTTCTGATAGATGGCGTTGGCCGTACCGGTGTACCAGTCGCTCCCCTTACTTCTCTCATACGGCGGAAGCACGGTCACTCCGCCCACGTTGCGGTCCAGATCCCACGGGATACCGATACCGATGTGCGTGTTCAGACGCAGCGGCTGATACTGGGTCAGTACACCTACGGTGTCCACCCCTGAATTGATGCAGTTGCTCAGCGGGAAATCAATGATTCTGTACTTCCCCCCAAAGGAAACTGCCGGTTTGGCAACCTTCTGCGTAAGTACGCCCAGACGGCTGCCCTGTCCTCCTGCTAAAAGCATAGCAATCATTTCTTTTTTAATCACGCTATCACCCCTTGATGTAGATTTAGATTGTGTAATAATTTTGTACTAGCTATTATAACACATATTTGGTAATTAGTGAACAAAAAATATACATAATTATCATTATTTTAGTACATTTTTCGACATTTTCTGTTATTAGTGGCTAAATATTAGTTAGTTAACAATATCTTGTGCCGCTCGCCCCTTGAATCCCTGGAAAAAATACAGTATAATAACGGAAATACAAGAATTTTAGGGTAAAAAGGAGCTAACAGCCATGAATTTAGTTACTGTCAGAGACATCTACCGCCGCAGAGAAGAGTATCTGGGCAAGGAGATCTCCATCGGAGGCTGGGTCCGCAGCGTGCGCGATTCCAGGTCCTTCGGTTTTATCGTCGTCAGCGACGGCACATTTTTTGAGACCTTACAGGTGGTTTACCACGATGATCTTGCAAACTTCGATGAGATCAGCCACATGAACGTGGGAACCGCCATCATCGTGAAGGGAACCCTGGTGGCTACCCCGGAGGCGAAGCAGCCCTTCGAGATCCAGGCCACGGAGGTCACCGTGGAGGGCGCATCCAGCTCCGACTATCCGCTTCAGAAGAAGCGCCACAGCCTGGAGTATCTGCGCACCATCTCCCACCTGCGTCCCAGAACCAACACGTTCCAGGCCGTGTTCCGCGTGCGTTCCCTGATCGCCTACGCCATCCATCAGTTTTTCCAGGAGAGAGACTTCGTCTACGTGCACACGCCGCTCATCACTGGCAGCGACTGTGAGGGCGCCGGCGAGATGTTCCAGGTGACCACCCTGGATCTGGCAAACGTCCCCATGACCGAGGACGGCAAGGTGGACTTCTCCCAGGATTTCTTCGGAAAGCCCACCAACTTAACTGTCAGCGGCCAGCTGAACGGAGAGACCTACGCCATGGCGTTCCGGAATATTTATACATTCGGCCCCACCTTCCGCGCCGAGAACTCCAACACCACCCGCCACGCGGCTGAGTTCTGGATGATCGAGCCGGAGATCGCGTTTGCGGATCTTAACGACAACATGGCGCTGGCGGAGAGCATGTTAAAGTACATCATCCGTTATGTTTTAGAGCACGCACCGGAGGAGATGCAGTTCTTCAACCAATTCGTGGACAAGGGCCTTCTGGATCGCTTAAACCACGTGCTGAACTCCGATTTCGGACACGTGACCTACACCGAGGCCGTGGAGATTCTGGAGAAGAACAACGACAACTTTGATTACAAAGTGTACTGGGGCTGCGATCTGCAGACGGAGCACGAGCGTTACTTAACCGAGCAGGTGTTCAAGAAGCCGGTGTTCGTCACCGACTACCCGAAGGAGATCAAGGCCTTCTATATGAAGTTAAACGACGACGGCAGGACCGTGGCTGCCATGGACTGTCTGGTTCCGGGAATCGGCGAGATCATCGGCGGCAGCGAGAGGGAAGCAGATTTCGACAAGCTCTCCGCCCGCATGGACGAGCTGGGACTCAACAAAGAGGACTACGGCTTCTACCTGGATCTGCGCCGCTACGGTTCCGCCCGCCACGCAGGCTTCGGGCTGGGCTTCGAGCGCTGCGTGATGTATCTGACCGGTATTTCCAACATCCGCGACGTGCTTCCGTTCCCGCGCACCGTCAACAACTGCGAATTATAAGAGTACCTGTAGTGCCTGAGCTTTCGTCTCGGGCACTGCCTTTATAAGGAGAAAAGCGATGAAATTCATTCACATAGCCGACGTTCACTGGGGGATGGCCCCGGATGGGGACAAGCCCTGGTGCCGGCAGAGAACCCAGGCGATCCGCCACACCTTCGAGCGGGCCATCGAGGAGACGAGAAACCAGAAGGCGGATCTTCTTCTGATCGCCGGCGACCTGTTCCACCGCCAGCCTCTGGTCCGGGATTTAAAGGAGGTCAACTACCTGTTCACCACTATACCGGACACGAAGGTGGTCATCATCGCGGGGAACCACGACCGCATCCAGAAAAGCTCCGCGGTTTTAAGCTTCCAGTGGGCTCCCAACGTGACCTATCTGATGGACGAGGAGTTCACCTCGGTCTATTTTGAGGAGATCAACACGGAAGTCTGGGGATTTTCCTACCACACGGCGGAGATCCGGGAGCCGAAGCTCAACCAGGTGCAGGCGCCGGGAAAAGACCGCATCCATATCCTGTTAGGACATGGCGGGGATGCGGGGCATGTGCCCATCGACCGGGCGGCCCTGGCGGTGGCCGGATTTTCCTACGTGGCCCTGGGCCACATCCACAAGCCGGAGGTGCTGGTGGAGAACCGCATCGCCTACTCCGGGTCGCCGGAGCCGTTAGACAAGACAGAGACCGGCAAGCACGGCATCATCATCGGAGAGATCAGCAATCTCACGGGGAATGTGACGTCCTTAAAGTTCCTGCCCATGGCCGAGGCGCAGTATATTCCGCTGAATGTCAATGTGACCCCCGCCACCACCAACACGGAGCTGACGCTGCGCATCACCCAGGAGATTTTGAAGCGGGGTTCCCAGCATATCTACCGGTTCCGCATCCGCGGAATGCGGGATCCCGACATCGAGTTTGATCTGGAGAGCCTGGTGAGCCGCTACCGGATCGCGGAGATCGTGGACGAGTCGGAGCCCAAGTATGATTTCAGCAGACTGTTCGCGGAGCACCCCAGCGACATGATCGGATTTTTCATCCAGGCGCTGCAGAAGGACGAGATGAGCGCCGTGGAGAAGAAGGCACTGCATTACGGCATCCACGCGCTGCTTCTGACTACCGACGAAAGGAATTGACGCCATGAGATTACTGGATTTACATATCGACGGATTCGGGAAATTTCACGACCGGGACATCGCCTTCGAGGACGGCATCAACGTCATCTACGGCAAAAACGAGGCTGGCAAATCCACGCTCCACACCTTTATCCGCGGCATGCTCTTCGGCATCGAGAAGCAGCGGGGCCGGGCCTCGAAAAATGACCTCTACAGCAAGTACGAGCCCTGGGAGCAGAGCGGAACCTACGAGGGACGCCTGCGGGTGCAGTGCGGCGACACCGTTTACCGCATCGAGCGGACGTTTCAGAAGAACCGCAAGGAACTGACCGTCGTGAACGAGACCCTGGGGCGGGAGGTGGAGCCCACCCGGGCACTGATGGACGAGATCTGCTGCGGCCTCTCGGAGACCGCCTACAACAACACCATCAGCATCGGCCAGTTAAAGAGCGCCACCGAGGCCGGCATGGTGACGGAGCTGAAAAATTATATTGCCAACATGAACACCACCGGCGATATGTCGCTGAACATCACGAAGGCCTCCGCGTACCTCAAGAACCAGCGAAAGGAGCTGGAGGCGCAGATGTCGCCGGAGGCGGCCAGGGCCTACGCCTCGCTGCTAGGAGAGATTAAGCACGTGGAGAAGGAGATCGCCTCTCCGGAGTACGAAAACCAGATGAAGGCCTACCAATCCATGCGGGCCCAGACGAAACGTCTCATCGACGAGAAGCAGGCGGAGCGGGCGGAACTGATGGAGAAGATCGCCCAGGGAAAAAAGATGCTCTCCGATTTCCAGTTTACGGACCAGGCCTCCATCGACGCCTACCGGGAGGAGATTAAGAAAGTCTGCGACGACTATTCCGAGGCAAAGCGGATCACCGGAAACAAGGCGGCGTCCACGTTTGCGGCGCTCTCGCTGATTGCGGCGGCCGGTCTGCTGGCCGGGGCGTTTTACATCTACTATTTTCTCCGCACGTCCTCCCTTATGACCCTGTCCTTCGGGCTCGTGGGCGCGGCGGCGGTGCTTTTTATTCTCGGCGCCGGACTGTTTGCCAGGGGGCGGCACTATAAAAAGTCCCTGAACTTAAGCTCCGGGATGCTCACGGAGGTGTTCACCAGGCATCTGGGAAACGGGGAGATTTCGCCGGAGGCCATGGAGCGCTTTTTAAAGCGGATGGACGAGTTTTCCAATTTAAACGCCACCATCCTGCGGTCGGAGGCCACAGCAGCCTCGCAGATGGAGGAGATCTCAGAGCTTCAGCAGAAGCAGAACTCCTGCAGCGAGGTCATCGAGGAGCAGCAGCGAACCCAGTGGGAGCTTGAAAAGAAGCTGGAGCATCTGGCCAACTGCAAAAACCAGGTCGAGGGGCTTAAGCATCTGATCGAGGAGAACGACCGCATCCAGGAGGAGATCGCGGCCATCGACCTGGCGCAGGAGACCATGGCGGAGCTCTCCGCCACGATCCGGGATTCCTTCGGGCTCTATCTGAACAAGACGGCTTCCCAGCTCATCAAGGGCATCACCGGGGGCATTTACGACAGCATGAGTATCAATGAGAACCTGAATATTTTTCTGAACACGAAAAGTAAGCTGGTGCCTCTGGAGCAGGCCAGCAGCGGAACCATGGACCAGGTGTATCTGGCGCTCCGGCTGGCGGCGGCCCGCCTCATCCAGGGCGGCGAAGACAACATGCCTCTGATCTTCGACGACAGCTTCGTGCTCTACGACGAGGAGAGGCTTAAGACGGTTCTTAAGTGGCTTTCTAAAACCTGCCGCGGACAGATCATCATTTTCACCTGCCATCAGAGGGAGGCGCAGATGCTGACCGCGAATCAGATTCCCTACAATCTCATCAATATTTAAGCATTACCATAAATCATAAAAAGGAGGCAGCGGTATGATATTCTGTGCGAAACATCTGGTAATCGGGGACGGAACGACGGTGATCGGGGACGGCGCCGTCTATGTGGATAAGGAGGGACTGATCGGGGACGTGGGAGCTGCGGCCGATGTGAAGGCCGCACACCCGGGCGAGCCGGTGACGGATTACGGCGACGCCACGATTCTGCCGGGACTCATGGATATGCACACCCATTTCGGCTACTACTACAGCCAGCCGGATCTGTTCAACTACGACGACTACATGCTCGCCTACTACGCGCTCAACGAGGCGCACCGGGCGCTTCGGCGCGGCATCACCACCATCCGGGACGTGTCCTCCCCCTCGGGGCTCTTAAAGCAGCTGCGGCTGGCCGGGGAGAAGGGCTTTGTGACGGTTCCCCGCATCATCCACACGGACACCGGGATGTGCATGACCGGCGGCCACGGCCACGACGACGGGATCGTGGAGGTGGACGGTGTGGACGAGATCCGCAAGGAAATCCGCAGACAGCGCCGGGACGGGGCCGACTGGATCAAGGTGCTCACCAGCAACCGGGAGCCGGTTCCGGAGTTTACGCAGGAGGAGCTTGACGCTGCCGCGGACGAATGCCGCCGCCGGGGCATCAAATGTGCGGTTCACGCGGGACTTCAGCCTGCCATCCAGATGTGCATCGACGCGGGCTTCACCTCCATCGAGCACGGCACGTTTCTGACGCTGGAGCAGGCGAAGCAGATGGCAGAGAAAGGCATCTACTGGACGCCCACCATCACCGCCTACACGGTGCTTTACGAGTTCTGCAAAAAGACCATCGAGGAGGGCGTGGATCCCGGCAACCGCATCGCGGTGAAGGCCATGCGCGACATGGCGTTCTTTGAGCCGGCCTACAATGCCTACAAGGATAATTTTAAGAAATTCTATGACACCGGCGTCACCGTGGTGGCCGGCACGGACATGGTGCTCTATGGAGCCCCGGCCTACCCGTTAAACCGGGAGCTGGCGCTGATGGTGGAGTACGGAATCACCCCGCTGCAGGCCATCCAGACGGCCACGGAGAATCCGGCCAGGATGCTGGAGCTGGAGCATGTGGTTGGAACGCTGCGGACCGGGCTGGAGGCCGATCTCCTGGCTGTGAAAGGAAATGCGGCAGAGGACATCCACGCGCTGGATGAGGTGCTGGGAGTGTTCATAAGAGGGGAAGAGGTGCGGGTATGACAGAAGCACCTCGAATCTGACGCAGCAGATGATAACGCCAGAACCCCCGGATGGATATCTGTCTCAAGGATATCCGTCCGGGGGCTTTTGTTTTACTCGATCACTTCGCCTCTTTTGTACTTATCTAACAGCCGGTGAATCCGTCCCACCGGGTTTAAGAGTTCGCTTAAGGAGGCGTCGTGGTTTAAGTTGTCGATGATCAGCGCGATGTATTTGCTCATGTCCACGTTGATGTAGTAGGGCCTGGAGAGAAGCTCCGGCGTCTGGTACACCAGGTTGGTGGTGAGAACGCGGTCGATGAGGCCGTTCTCATAATACTCGTCGAACTTTCTGAGACCATTGGTGAACAGGCCGAAGGTGGAGCAGATGAATACCTTTCTGGCCTTGCGGCGCTTCAGCTCCTTGGCCACGTCGATCATGCTGTCGCCGGAGGAGATCATGTCGTCGATGATCAGCACGTCCTTGCCCTCCACGCTGGTGCCCAGGAACTCATGGGCCACGATGGGGTTGCGTCCGTCCACCATCTTCGTGTAATCGCGGCGCTTGTAGAACATGCCCATGTCCAGTCCCAGCACGTTGGCGAAGAACACGGCGCGGGTCATGCCGCCCTCGTCGGGGCTGATGACCATCATATGCTCACTGTCAATCTGAAGATCCTTCTCGGCCTTCAGAAGATACTTGATAAACTGGTAGACAGGCTGGACGGTCTCGAAGCCCTTTAACGGGATGGCGTTCTGCACTCTGGGATCGTGGGCGTCAAAGGTGATGATATTCTCCACGCCCATCTCCGTCAGCTCCTCCAGCGCCAGGGCGCAGTCCAGGGACTCGCGGCCGGTGCGCTTGTGCTGGCGGCTCTCGTAGAGGAACGGCATGATCACGTTGATCCGTCTGGCTTTACCGCCCACGGCGGCGATGATTCGCTTTAAGTCCTGGAAATGGTCGTCGGGGGACATGTGGTTGACCATGCCGCAGAGGGAGTAGGTCAGACTGTGGTTGCAGACATCCACCATCAGATACAGGTCGTCGCCTCTGACGGACTCCTCCAGAGAGCCCTTGGCCTCGCCGGAGCCGAATCTGGGCGTCTTGGCCCCGATGATATAGGAATCCCGCTGATAGCCGGCAAACGCGATGGTCGTCTTGTGCTCGCTCTCCCTCTCCTTGCGCCACTTCACCAGGTACTCGTCCACGCGGCGCCCCAGCTCTGCACAGCTCTTAAGCGGGATGAGACCCAGCGGCCCCACCGGTATGGTATCAATAATCTTCTCTTCGTAAATCATAATTTCCTCCACCTGTCTGTTTCCAGTTTTATTTCTTTTTCCATTATGGACCGGACGCGGAATCTAGTCAAGCCCTTTCAGCTTTTTTTGTATGCGGATGTCCTCTCCGTAGAGCGGAATGATCGTGTAGCCGCTCATGATCCGGGAGGTCACACGGTCTGTGAACTCGTCGCGCAGGCTGTTCACCGGCAGATTCGTGGAAATGATGGTGCCCTTTTTCCGGTTCATCCGCTCGTTGACCAGATAGAAAAGCTGCGACGTGGTAAACGTGTTGATGAGCTCCGTCCCCAGATCGTCGATGATCAGCAGGTCGCAGTCCAGGATGTACTGGTTCATCTCCTGCACTTCCTCCGATGGGTCGTAGTCGAATTTATATTTGGAAAGAAAATCAAACATGTCCACCGCCGACAGATAGACCACCGAGAACCGCCGGTCCATGAGCTCCTTGGCGATGCAGCTGCTAAGGAACGTCTTTCCCCGACCCGCCTTTCCGGTGAAGAGGATGTTGCCCTTCTCCTCGCCGAACCGCTCGATGTAGTCCCAGCAGAAGTCCACGGTCTGCCGCATGTACTCGTAGGCCGTCTTGCCGCTTTTCGGCTCCACCTGGGTGTTGTCGAAGTATTCCAGGGAAAAATGCTCGAAGTTCTCGCTGTTTAACTTCTCGCGGATGCCGGACTGGCTGTAGAGCAGCTCGATCTCCGCCTGCTTGAAGCAGTGGCACTTCTTCCCGTCCTTATAGCCGGTGTCCCGGCAGTCCGGGCACTGATAGCGCATACTGATGTAGTCCTCGGAAAAGCCGCCGGATTTTAACAGCACCCGGCGCTGCTCCTTTAAGTCTTCGATCTTCGCCCTCCAGACCGCAGCCCCGGTCTCGTCCCCGGAGAGCCGGCACTTGGCGCAGGCCGCGAAGGACGCCGTCAGCTCCTCCTGCACCTCCGCCAGGGCGGGCACGGCCTCGTACACTCTCCTTATCCTGGCATCCTGGTCGTGTTTGTTCTCGATCTGCCGCCGGTCGTACATGCGCATGATCGCGTTGTACTGGGAATTGCTAAGCGCCATCCTCTCGTCCTCCCTTCCTGACAGGCCTATGCCTGCTGCTCCCGTATCATCTTCCAGACCATCTCATCGTAGTCGTAGGAATCCTGCTCGTAGTTGTGGAAACGGTTCTGGCTCTTTGTGCGGGCCGGGCGCTTGTCCTCCCGCTCCTTTGATCTGGCCGCCCGCTTCTCGTCCAGCTTTCTCACGCTGTCCATGCCGGTGACTCCGGCCTCCTTCCACTGGGAAAGGATCTTGTCGGCGTACTGGAAGCTGGGGTTGTGGATGGCCGCCAGCGTGCGGCTGCAGGCCTCCAGAACCAGCTCTTTGGTGAACCCGTACGTCCTGAACCACCGCTCAATGTACTCCCGCTCCACGTTTCCCGGCCGCCTGTCTCCCAGACCGAAGGCGCGCATCACCGCGAAGGCGTCCTTCTGGAAGCCAGCGGAATACTCCTTCGCCTCCACGGCGGTCTTTATCCCCTGTCTGTGCCAGTCCAGCGCCACGGTCTCTATGTAGCGGATGCTGGTGTGTCCCGCCTGGGCGCAGTGCTCCACCAGATACTCCAGAAGGTCCGCGTTCATCTTAAGCTGGCCGTATAAATAGGCAAACACCTCGCAGTCCCTGGGGGTGAACACCTTCTCCAGGTACTTCTGCGCGATGTAAATGAGCTGCGTGAAGTTTTCGTCCTGCGAAAGCCGGCCCAGAAGCTCGGGCGCGGCGGCGCGGGACTCTTTCGCGGGAGCCTCCTCCGCACGGGGCTCATCTGCCGCGCGGGATTTTGCAGAAACCGCCGTGCGGGATGACACAGCGTCCGCCGCGTGGGATGACACGGCCTCTGTTTCGCGGGACGCCCCACGGGATTCCCTGCGCGGCTCCGCGGCTCCGGCGCTCTCCGCCTCCAGCACGCCGGCCTTCTCCCAGTATCTCAGCGCGCGGCGCACGTCGGCCTCCGTGTGGTCCAGGGCCGCGGCGATGTCCTCCGCCGTCACATCCTCGCCCTCATGCCGCAGGAGGTAGAGGTACACCTTCACATACTCCCCGCTGGCCTTCGCCATATGCTCATCTATAAATTCATCCGATACCACCGTCACTCTCGCCCGGCAGCGGTCCCTGTAAGAAAGCGCCATGTCTGTCTTCACCCTTTCACCACGATTGCACATCAAAAATCAGTGTAATTATAATAGCACAGGTCTTCAAAAAAGAAAATAGAGCGAGTTATCCACCAGGTGGATTGTGGATAATGTGGATAATGTGAATTTGCGGGTTACATAAATGTAAAAATAATGTCGCCTCCTGTCGAAAATGACGCGCTTCCACGCATTTTCGAATTATCAAACAACTGATTATGTGAACCAAAAAATCCACAAAGCCTGTCAACATAAATTGTTGAAAACTCTGTGGATAATGTGGATAACTATTCAGAAAGGAGCATTTCTCCCACTTTTACAATGTCTCCGGCGCCCATAGTTATCAACAGATCGCCGTGCATACAATTTTTTAAAATAAATTTTTTAATCTCCTCAAATCCGGAGATATACTCCGCCGGCGTGCCGTAGGCGCGGATCTTTTCCGCCAGATTGGCGGAGCTGATGCCCAGGGTGTCGGTCTCCCTGGCCGCATAAATGTCAGCCATGATCACGTGATCCGCCAGAGACAGGCTCTCGGCAAACTCATCCATCAGGACCTTGGTCCTGGTGTAGGTGTGCGGCTGGAACAGGCACCAGATTTTTCTGTGGGGATAGTTGAGGGCCGCCTTCAGCGTGGCCTCGATCTCCTGGGGATGGTGGGCGTAGTCGTCCACGATCACGATGCCGTTCTTCACGCCCTTGTACTCGAACCGGCGGTGGGTGCCCCTGTAGTTTTTAAGCCCCTCGATCACCGGCTCCAGCCCCACGCCCTGTAAAATGGCCGCGGTGATGGCCGCCAGGGCATTGTAGACATTGTGCTCGCCCGGCACGCCCAGGGTGATGCGGTCCCAGCGCTCGCCGTCGATGAGCAGCGTGAACGACGGCCTCGCAAACTCGTCGTAGGTGATATTCTCCGCGCACATCCGGCTCTTTTGGGGATCCGAACCGAACGTGAACACCTGGCAGGGAAGCCCCTCCACAATCTCCTCGTAGTCGCGGATATCGCTGTTGATAATCAGCGCACCGTCCGCCGGCAGCTTCTCGGCAAACAGGCGGAAGGAATGGCGGATGTCCTCGATATCCTTGAAGAAATCCAGATGGTCCGCCTCTATGTTCAGAATAATCTCCATGGTCGGGTTGAAGGAGAGAAAGCTGTTGGTGTACTCGCAGGCCTCCATCAGAAAGAGCCTGGAGCCGCCCACGCGGATATTTCCGCCGATGGAATCCAGGATACCGCCCACCGAGATCGTGGGATCTGTCCCGGCCGCCATGAAGATCTCCGCCAGCATGGAGGTGGTCGTGGTCTTTCCGTGGGTGCCCGCCACCGCCAGGGCCTGCCGGTAGTTCTTCATCATCTGACCCAGCAGCTCCGCGCGGCTGAGCATGGGAATGCCCTTCGCCTGCACGGCCATGAACTCCGGATTGTCCGGGTGGATGGCCGCCGTATAGACCACCACGTCGATGCCGTCGCCGATGTTCTCCGCCCGCTGTCCGATATACACCTTCGCCCCCATGGACTCCAGATGCTTTGTGAGATCCGAAGCCTGCGAGTCGGAGCCGGACACCGTGAAGCCCTCGTCCAGCAGAATCTCCGCCAGACCGCTCATGCTGATGCCGCCGATCCCGATAAAATGGACCGTCTTCGGAACATTGAAATCTATATGATACATACTTTTCCACCTTTTTTCATTATTTATCTTACTGTAAATATTACTTCTTTTTATAATGAAAAGCAACCGTTTTTGTTGAGCACGAGGCCCAGCTTCTTTAAGTCCGTGTTGATCACCAGCTCCTCCGGAAATCCGCACCGGACAAGCATTTCCTCTGCGTACTCCAGGTTCCCCACATCGTAGTAGATATGCGCGTCGCTGCCGGCGATGACCGGCACGCGGTACTCCATGCAGAGCTTTAAGATCTCCGGCAGCGTCTCATGGGCGCCTTTGCGGCTGGCTGTGGGCGCCAGTGAGCTGTTGTTGATCTCCAGGGCCACCTTCTCCCTGGCCGCGGCCTGCACCACAGCCCGGTAGTTTAACGGATAGCGGGCGTCGTCCGGATGGCCGATGATTTTCACATAGGGATTTTTCATGGCTCCAATGAGAGCGTCTGTGTTCTCCTCCTCGGTTCCCGGCTTCATGCAGGGGAGGTGGAGGCTGGCAATCACATAGTCCAGGGTCTTTAAAAGTCCCTCGGACACATCCAGCGTTCCCTCTCGGTCCATGATGTTGGCTTCGATTCCTTTATAAATCCGCACGCCCATGATCTCATCGCGGATGATCTTATAATTCTTAAAAAACAGCGGACCACACGCCCCGGGGATGGACTTCGCGTGGTCGGAGGTTCCCATGGCCAGAAGGCCCTTGTCCCTGGCCGCCTCGATGTTCTCCTTCAATGAGCTGTAGGCGTGGCCGCTGGCCAGCGTGTGGGTGTGCAGGTCAAATAACAGTTTCATCGGTCCGTTTCTCCTCTCTTTCCTGCGGTTGAAAGTTTCTTCTGCTCATATTATACCATGTTCTCTAAATTTTTGCACAACGGTTGATTTATTCCTTTTATCATGCTATACTCAATCACGTTGCAAAGCCCATAAAAATAAGGTCTTATCGGGCTTGCCGCCGATTCCCGGCGTAGACCTGCTACCTGCGGTACCAGGTCTCGCGGCATTCGTCAGATGGGCACGCCAGCGCGCCCGCCTGACTCATTGCTCCGCGAAAATGCACCGAGTGTTCGAGACCTTCCACTCGTAAAACAAAACTAAAGGAGAAACTAAATATGGAGAATCAAAACAGACACGTGTACCTTATGGTCTACGGCGCGGCCATCGCGGCCATCTATGTGGCGCTGACCATGTCCTTCAGCGCGATCAGCTTCGGCCCCGTGCAGTTCAGAATCTCGGAGGCGCTCTGCATCCTCCCGTTCTTTACCCCAGCGGCCATCCCCGGGCTGTTCATCGGCTGCTTTTTGTCCAACCTGCTGTGCGGCGCCGCCGTCATGGACGTGGTGTTCGGCAGCATCGCCACCCTCATCGGGGCGGTGGGCTCCTACTGCCTGCGCCATAACAAATGGCTGGTCTGCGTTCCGCCGATCTTAGCCAACGCGATCATCGTCCCCTGGGTGCTCCGCTACGCCTACGGCTCCACCGATCTGATTCCGGTGGCCATGGTGACGGTGGGCATCGGCGAGATCCTGGCCATCGGAGTGCTGGGAAACCTTCTTCTGGTCACCCTGGACAGATATAAGCAGTTCATTTTTAAGAAAGCTGCGGCATAGACCTTAAAAAATACCTTTTATCATTAAAACGCATGAAAAACGCCCGGCGACTGGCATCACAGCAGTCGCCGGGCGTTTTTTCTTTCCAGCCATTTTTACTGACTATAGGTCACTTAACCGATTGTTTTTCTCCCCGTTGTCTGTTAAAATAATACTCATAAAATATATGGAGATTTTTAAGATGAATTACAGAGAACTTATGTCAGTGCTGTCCCAGTGCGAACTGGGCGCGGTGCTTTTATCAGAGGACGGGGCGATCCTGGAGCTCAACGAGACCGGCCTGCGCCTGCTGCACGGCGGCGGCAGCCTCACAGGCAAATATCTCCGGGACATCGCGCCGAACCTGTGCAGCAGCCAGGACCCGCCGCTCTATGAAAATATCGCCTTCGGCGAGTACCTGCTGCGCTGTCCCACGCCGGATGTCTGCGAACTTCCCGCAGACACCAGTCTTCTGGTCTTTAGAAACGCTGTCAACGACGCCTGCCACGACATGCTGATCAGCATATTAAACCGGCTGGACGAGTCTGTGGCCCTGTTTGACGCCAAAGGGCGCTTTTACTTTCTCAACGACGCCTCGGTGAAGCTGGAATCGCTGCTCTTACAGGACGTGGCGGGCGCGGACGTCTCCACCATCTACCGCATGTGCGACGACGGGGGCGAGCTGGTGATCCCGCGGGTGCTGGCGGAGAAACGTCCCATTTTAAATCACCGGCAGCACTACATCACCTGCTACGGCAAGGAGATCACAACCCATTCCAACACTTACCCGGTCATCCAGAACGGCCAGGTTCTGGGCGGTTTCAACGTGATGGAGGACTGGAATCAGATCGACGATCTGTACCGGCAGATTTTCGAGCTGCAGGAACAGCTGGCCAGCGTGACCTCATCCGGGAAACCGAAGAAAAAGCATGTGCTCTCGGCGAAATACCAGTTTAAGGATATCATTTGCAAGAGCTCTGCGATGGAACGGATCGTACAGCAGGGAAAACAGATCGCAAAGAGCGATTCCTCCGTCATGATCTACGGAGAAACGGGAACGGGAAAGGAGCTTCTGGCGCAGAGCATCCACAATGCCAGCCGCCGCTCCAACGGGCCGTTTCTGGCCATCAACTGCGCGGCCATCCCGGAAAACCTTCTGGAAGGCCTTCTGTTCGGTACCGAGAAAGGCGCATACACGGGCGCGGAGAGCCGGCCGGGACTTTTCGAGCAGGCCGACTCCGGCACTCTTCTGCTGGATGAAATCAACTCCATGCCCATCCACCTGCAGTCCAAGCTGCTGCGCGTCCTGCAGGAGGGAACCCTCCGCCGGGTAGGAGGAGCCACGGAGATCCGGGTGGACGTGCGGGTTCTCTCCAACATCAACATCCCGCCCTACCAGGCCATCCAGGAAAATAAGCTGCGCCGTGATTTATTTTACCGGCTGGGCGTGGTCAATCTCAATATTCCGCCCCTGCGGGACCGCAAAGAGGACATCGCCCTGTTAGCCAAAAACTTTATTTTCAAGTACAACAAAAAACTGGAAAAGAACGTCAACGACATCGACGCCGCGGCGCTGGAGCGCTTTCTGTCCTACGACTGGCCGGGAAATGTGCGCGAGCTCCAGCACGCCATCGAGCACGCCATGAATCTGCTCCCGGAGGACCGCTGCACGATCACACCGGACTACATTCCGGATCACATCCTCACGGAGAGCCTGTTCGCCAGGCAGGAACCGGCGCAGGAGGAGAAGGGAAATCCGTCCCAGTCCCCCGGCCCGCGGGATTCCTTAAACCAGACCATCCACGAGGTGGAGTACAGCAACATCTGCAAGGCGCTGCGGGAAAACGGCGGCAACATTTCCAGGGCCGCCAAGCAGCTCCAGATCAGCCGCCAGAACCTGCAGTACCGCATCAAGCGGTATAAAATCGATCTGGATGCGCTGCTGCAGGACCAGCGGTTCGGCGGGTAGGGGAGAGCTTTTATCTCCCCTTGATGCCGATATCCAGCACCTCGTGCATGTACTTAATACTCTTTCTCATGGCCTCGATCTCCAGCTTTCTGCCCTCCTCCAGGCTGTAGCCGCTGAGCGGAAGCTCGATCTCCAGATCGATGGTGTCCAGCTCCTCCGGCGCCTTCTCACGGAGAATCTTCATCACCTGCACCACATCCACATCGCCGTCGCCGATGGCGCAGCCCAGGGAATGGGTGCCGTCCGGGTCGGCAAAAACGCGGTTGTCGCAGAAGTGCACGCAGTAGCAGTAGGGCGCCATCTTGTCCACGCAGTCCTTGATTCCCTCGGCCATCATTAAGGAATTGATGGTGTCGCAGCAGGCGCCGATCAGCGGATGGTTTAACTGCTCCACCATCCAGATCACCTCGTCGGCGAACAGGTCGCAGTGGTTCTCGATGGCAATTTTTAAATTGTACTTCTCGATGGTCGGGATATTTTTCTTAAAATCCATGACGATCTTCGCCATCTGCTCCATGGCCTCCGGGCACATGCAGGAGTGGGAAATGGGATGGGGATGCTCCACGTCGGTGCTGTATTTGACCAGCTTGCAGCCCAGCTTGTGGGCGATCTCTAAAGACTCCTCGATGGTGCAGTTCACGCGCGGGTCGGAGGGCGCGTTGAAGGAAATGTTAAGCTCCAGGTCCAGCCCTAAGCGCTCCGCCTTCTCCTTCACCTCCGCCAGATGTTTATCGGAGAGATCGTCGTCCAGATCCACCAACGTCATGTGGATGACCTCGATCCCTTCCTCCACGCACATGTCCATCAGCTTATCCAGGTTGATGACCTTCTCAAAGGCGAAGGTTTTTCCCTCGCTCTGAAAGCCCCAGCTCTCGCCCAGACCGCTTAAATGAAGCGTGTAGGTGTGCATTCCCAGTTTAAATTTTCTTTCTGCCTGTTTTCCTGTAATCATTGTGAACCCTCCTAAAATTTTATTTGTTTTATAGTTGTAATGGTAAGAAAAAACATTTTATCATGCGCTCTCGCGCTTCTCCACAATCTCCACCACCAGATCGAGACCTTTGATGGTCGTGCGCATATGGGGCGTCGGCGCTTCGATCTCATCGTCCTCCGGCGTGTCCGCCAGCCGGTGGCTTTTCGAGCGCAGCAGCGGCCCGCTCAGCTTAAACACCGATAACACCAGCCACAGGGTGGGCAGCGTCATCAGAAGACCGCCCAGATTCAAGAGCCCCTTCACGGCGTCCATGCCGCCGGCAACCACCAGAAGATAGGCCACCGCGGAGATGGCGACTCCGAGACCGATCTTTAAAACCTTCGGCGGCTCCGCGTCGATCTCCTGCCCGTGCACACAGAGCGTGGACAGGGCGGCCGTGTTGGGATCCGCCAGCGTGATAAACGAGAGACATACGGTAATCAGAAACGCCAGCTGCACGATCTTGCCGCCCGGCATGGTGCCAAGCACCTGGTACAGCGTCGTCTGCATTCCCTCCTGCTGGATCATGCCCCAGACATCGACGATGCCCGCGGTCTGGACGTACATGCTCTGTCCTGCGAAGATTGCGATGAACAGGCAGCAGAACAGGGACGGCACCAGAATCTCCACCAGAAGGAACTCTCTCACCGTGTGCCCCTTTCCCATGCGGGCCAGAAACATGCCGATCACCGGCGCATAGATGTAAAAGGAGTTCCAGAACGTGATCGGCCACTCGTTGGCCCACTGGTCCTCCGGCACCATCGTGTTGTTGTAGGTGACCTTGCCGAAGAAATTGTCCAGGATATCTCCCACCGCCTCGGTGCCGATCTTTCCGATAAACTCCTGGTTTCCCGTGCCCACGACGTAGAGCATCAGGCCGAAGAAGAAGATCATACAGGCGGTGGAGACGTAAGTCAGTCCCTTATTGATGCCGGTCACGCAGGAGACGATGAAAAATGCGGCGACCAGAACGGTGATCACCAGGTACATGAACGCCCCCTGCTGCACGCCGAACACGGCGTTGACCCCGCCGCTGATCTGCATGAGCCCCGCTCCCATGGAGTTGGAGACGCCGCAGGCCACCGCGTAGCCGCAGAGAATGTGAAGTCCCGTATTGATCCACCTGGCCCTTTTTCCGGTGGTCTGCTCCACCATCGGGCCCATGGACAGGGATTTCTGGTAATTGAAGCACAGAAGCGCAAAGGCGCAGGCCGGTATGGAGTAGATAAAATACTGCACAAACGACCAGTCAAACATGGCCTGGCTCACCGCAAAGATCGCGGCCTCGCGGCTTCCCGCCGCCGCCTGGATGGCCGCCGGCGGAGTCATCAGATGATACATCGGCTCTCCCATGGCCCAGTATAAAAGCCCGCAGCCGATTCCTCCGCAGATGGACATGGAAAACCACTGCCAGTATGTGAAATCCGGTTTCGCGTCCTTGCCGCCGATTCTGACATCGCCGAACTTGAACACGATCAGCGCAATCCCCAGCAGGATGATTACCACCGACAGAAGGTTGATCCACCATCCGAAGTTATCTCCTACCCAGTATAACATATTGGACATGACCGCACCAAACTGATCCGTGAAGAAAATGCCCAGCACAATCTCGATCAGAAGCAGCGCGCCGATGACGATTAAAACCTCCCAATATATTTTTCCCTTCTTTGTCTTGTCCTCCATTTTTAAAAATACCTTTCATTGTCTATTTTCCAGATCACCCCGTCCGCCTCCGGCAGGCGCACTCCCGGTAGGCCTTCGGGGTCATCCCCGTGATGCTGTGAAACGCGCGGGTGAAGGTGGCGTTGCTGCTGTAGCCCACCATGACCGCGATCTCCATGACGGTGAAGCCGGTGTCCAGAAGAAGCTCCTTCGCCCGGTCCACGCGCACACGGCGCAAGTAGAGACTGGGCGAGCACCCGGTCTGCTGCTTGAACCAGTCATTGTAGTAGGTGACGTTGTAGCTCTCCATCTCCGCCAGCTGGTTGACCGTGATGGGAAGATCGTAGTGCTCCGCGATGTAGCGGATGGACGGGGCCGCGCAGTTTTCCAGAAGCTTGCTGTAGAGATAGCTGTAGAGGTAGCGCACCGCCTTGCTGTCCGCGTTCTGCCGGATCTCCGCCTGGATCAGCTCCACCAGCTGGACGATCTGTCCGCGCATGGATACGATCATCGGGGAGGACAGAAGCGCCATATCCCGGTTATCCAGCATATCCTCCGAGAGGTTGATGGCCAGAAGCTTTCCCACATAGTCGCAGCAGTGCGTCATTCCGGCCGGCACGAGGCACAGCTCCTGCTGCGTCACCTCATACCTGGCGTTTCCGATGTGGATTTTTAACGGGGCTCTCATCGGAACCAGTATCTGCGGGTATGTATGCATGTGCTCTCCGCTGCACTCATTAAATTCCTGTATATCCATCCTCTGGGTCATACTTCCACCTCTCTCAAATCACGTGATCCACATATTTCCCAACCAGCTCCCGGCAGCGGGCCATGTGCTCCGCCGACGGGGACTTCACTTCCTCCAGAAGATACGGCCGTCCCAGCTTTTTGTAGGTGGCCGTGCCCAGCCGGTGGTAGGGAAGCAGCTGCATGTGATCCATTTTCTTCAGTCTTCTGCCAAACTCGCCGATTCTCTCAAGCTCCTCCCCGCTGTCGTTGATGCCCGGGATGACGGGAACCCGGACCACCAGGCGGAAATCGCCCTCCGCCTGGTTCGTCGCGAGAAGATTCTCGAGAATTGTGTCGTTGTAAACGCCGCAGAACTGTTTATGGCGCTCCCTGTCAAACAGCTTTACATCCGCATACACGGTGTTGATATAGGGGAGCATCGCGGCGATGTTTTTCCAGGGGCCGTAGAACGCGGTCTCCACGGCGGTGTCAATGCACTCCCGCCTCGCGTTCTTAAGAAGTGCCAGGGAAAACTCCGGCTGCGCCAGAATCTCTCCCCCCGACAGCGTCATGCCTCCCCCGGAGATAAAGAAGAACATGGAATCCTTGCGGACCTCCCTCATCACGTCGCCCACCGTCATCACCGTGCCGTATGTATTTTCCGCCGTCTCCTCTGCCTTGAAAGACTGGCTTTCCGGCGTCGAGCACCACTGGCACCGGAGCGGGCATCCCTTCAGGAACACCACCGTCCGGAACCCGTCGCCGTCGTGAATCGACGAGCGCTCGATCCGCAGCACCATTCCCTGTCTGTCCTTCTCTATCATCTCCATCACGTTCTTGCTGCCTCCTGTCTCTTTCTGCTGTATCTGATCCGCCGCGTCTCATTCTGCCGTGGCCGCAGCTTATCTGCCGCAGCCGCAGCCCGCCCAGGCGTTGATCTCCGTGCGTCCGATGATCTCGTCCTGGGTCTCCTTGCCCAGCTCGACGAAAAACGCCGTGTAGCCCGCCACGCGGATTAAGAGATCGCGGTGTTTGTCCGGGTGCTCCTGTGCGTCAACCAGCGTATTGCGGTCCACGCAGTTGATCTGCGCGTGGTACACATCCAGCATGCACATGGTTTTTAACATGTTCATGCCGTGGGCGATTCCGTTTTCACCTTTCAGCATCTCCGGCTCAAACTTCATGTTGAGCTGCGTACCCTGGGTGAAACGCGCGTGGGGGATGCGGCTGACGGATTTTAAGAGTGCCGTCGGGCCGTTCACATCCGTGCCACCGGTGGCTCCGATGCCATCGGTCAGCGGCGTCTTCGCGTTGCGCCCGGAGGGCAGTGCGCCCACCCACTGGCCAATCGGGGTGTTGCCCGACACGGGGAGCATTCCGCAGGTCATCTTGCCAAATTTTGTATCGTATTTCTCGAACTGGTCCACCACGTGGGTGAAGATCTCGCCCACGCAGAAATCAGCCCGCTCGTCGTCGTTGCCATACTTCGGCGCCGCCAGGCACATGGCCTGCACGTCCTCGTAGCCCTTAAAGTCCGCATCCAGCGCCTGGATCAGACGGTCCATGGTCAGCTTCTTCTCGTCGAACACCAGGTACTTGACCGCGGCCACGGAGTTGACGATATCCGCCTGGCCCACGGTGATGACGCCGCCGCCCACGGTGTACTTGGCCGCTCCCGGCTGGCTGTAGTCCTTGCCCGCCTCCATGCAGTGGGGGAATCCTAAGGAGAGCACCGGCACCGGGCGGTAGTTCATGGACAGGTAGTCGAGAAGCTGGTTTCCGGATGTGACCACGTCCACCGCGTAATCAATGTGTTTCTTCACCGCATCGAAGAAATCGTCAAAGCTCTTAAACTCCCTCGGGTCTCCGGTGTGAACCGACACCTGCTCGCCGGTGATGCGGCTCTTTCCGTCGTTGAGCGCCAGCTCCACCATCGCACCCATGTTGATGTCCGCGATGTCGGTGTACTCTTTCAGCCGTCCGGAGAGGTTGGTCTCCACACAGCCGCAGGGATTCCAGTCCCAGGCCTCTGAGAGCGGCACGCCCTTGTTTAACATCATGCGGATTCCCACGTCGTTGGAGTAGACCGCCGGCATGGTGAGGCCCATTCCGATGGACTCCACGGCCTTGTGAAGCAGGGAATCCGGGTTCTTGGAGATGCTGTAGGTGACGGACAGGTTGGGCTCCTTGAACTTGACATCCTCGGTGGCCTGGATCATCATGTAGGACAGCTCGTTGGTGGCGTCGTTGCCGTACTCGTCGATGCCGCCGCAGCTGGTCTGCACCGTGATGCAGTAGCCCGCTGCGTACTGCGCCGTGACCTCGTCCTGGAACAGGCTCATCTCGGCGATCTTGATCCACAGGCAGTCTAAAAGCTCCTGCGCGTCATCGTCGGTGAGAATGCCGGCTTCCTTGTCCGCCTTGTAGTACGGATATAAATACTGGTCCAGACGGCCCAGGTTGTAGGAGGACGCGTTCTGCTCCATGTAGCAGGCGTACTCGTAGGACAGGATGGACTGGCAGGCCTCGTAGAAATTGCGGGCCGGATGCTCCGGCACATGGCGGCAGACCTCTGCAATCTTTAAAAGCTCCGCCCTGCGGGCTGCGTCCTCACATTTCTCTGCCATCTGCTCCGCCAGGTCGGCGTGACGGTTTGCCAGATGAATCACTGCGTCCGCTGCCAGGATCTCCGACCGATAGAAGAAGGATTTCTCCAGGTCGCCCGGCACCGCGTCGTCCAGGGCCGCCAGCTTCTCCTCGGCCTCCCTCTTGATTCCGCCCAGGCCCACCGCCAGCAGGCGTCTCCAGTCCACCGTGGTCTCGCCGTAGCCGCGCACTGCCTTGCGGTCGATGAAAATGATTCCGTTGGTACGCAGTGTCTCCATGTCCTTCGGGGCCATCAGACGCCAGCGGTCAAACACGCATTTATTTTTCCAGTAGTCCTTCACATCCTCCAGATACACCTTCTTCGCGTCCTCGCTCATGTAGAACGGGTCGAACGGGCGGGTGCTGATGGTGTCTAACTCCTTCTCGATCACGCCCGACGCGCTGTCCGGGTTTAAGATGCCGCAGCGAGGCTTAAATCCCACGCCGCCCACCAAAAGCTCGTGATCCTGAATGTAAATCTGCTTCTTCTCGCAGGTGCGGGCGTAGCCCGTCGCCTTCTGGATAATCCAGGGCTGACCCTCCGTCTCCTTGAATCCTTCCGTCACATACTTCGCATTGTAGACGTCCATGTCCACTCTCGTGCTCAGGTACTGCTGCCTGAGGGCCTCAATGCGCTCCATGTACTTCTTTGCCATCGTCTTTTTACCTCCTTGATTTTTGTAAGACGTTGTTTGTTCCCTCTGCCTTATTTTTAAAGCAACAAGCGTGCCAATTTTCCCGTCTGGTTTTTCATTAATTTCTTGTGTTGAGAATTTTTATGAATATTAACTAAAACCTCCACGAAGTAATCAGAACGATTCTCAGGTGTCCGCCCGGATTTTTGGCAATATCCGACAAAAGGCTGTCATCCGGGGTGATTGGATGACAGCCTTCGCCTGCTATGGTTTTAATATTTTTGGCGCAAAAATTTTTGCAGTTTTTTGCACCCGCAAAATTCTTTGCAGTTTTGCAGTTTTCAAGGATTTTAATTTTAAGGAAAGAGGCATGGGCTATGGCGGCCCATGCCCCTTCTGGGATATATAAAAATGATGTAGGAGGTTTTACAGCAATAAAGCTTTTGATTTATTATTTCTCAGTGTATACGCCCTCGCGCAGGTACTTCTGCAGCTGCTCGTGGTTCATATGTCCGATATCAAGGTAGTCCAGAGTGTACTTGCTGCCCGCAGCCAGGTCTCTCTTTAACATGGTGCTGGCAAGTAAGATCATGGAGTCGATGATCGGGGTCGGAACGCCGTACTTCTTGCCGAGCTGGCTCATCAGGAAGCAGCCCACCGGAACGTCCTCGGTGATGTAGCGATTCTCCAGATCGAACGGGCCGTCGCCGAAGAAGTTCTCGTATTTCTCGGTGAACGGAACCGCGAAATCGGGTCCCATGTACTCTTTGCCGTACATGGTGGTACGGGAGAAGAAGTCCTCGTAGTTTACGGTGCACAGACCCACTTCCATGGCCTTGGCAAGCGCCTTCTCCTCCTCCCAGAATTTAGCCTGTACCTCGGCGATGGCCGGGCAGAGAGCAAATCCGTAGAGGGAGTAGTTCTTCTTTTCCTGTCCGAGAACGGTGTCGAAGTTCTGCATAACGGCAGCGCCTAAAACTGCGCCCGGAACATGGATCACCGGATTTACGTTGGATAAGTTGATATCCAGAATGGTGTTTCCTTTGATAAATCCGTGATGGAACTCTTCGCCGGATTTGGATACGGTTACCAGACCGTCCGCATCGATGATCGCGCCGAATGCCGGAATGTGGTAGGCGGAAGCGATGAAATCATCGGTATCGGTATCCGGAAGCGCACATCCGCGGATGGTGGTGATACGGTCCTCAACCTTGCACTCGTTGGTGACCACGCCGCCGCGTTTCACGATACGGATGCCGTAGGGAGCGGTGTACCATGCGCCCACGATTACCTTCTTATCGAAGCCCATCTCTCTCATTAACTTGCGGCATACGAAGGAACCGCAGTTGTCGGGAAGGATGTGGATGACCTGTCCGTCCTCAAGAAGCGGAATCAGCTCGCGGAAAATGTCCTCGTGCGCGATCGCAACGGCCGCCACGATGATGATGCCCGCGCCCTTCACGGCCTCGGCCATGTTGTCGGTGGCGAGAGCGATCTTCGCGGTTCCCTTTCTCTGGTAGCCGAAGTAGCTGAACTGCGCGCCGCTTAAGGTGATGCCGGTCTTCTCAATGTTTGTGAAGTTGGTCTTCGCAAAGCGGGGCTGCTCCCAGAGACGGACCTCTTTGCCCTCCAGCGCACAGTCGGCGGCCATTGTCTTGCCGACGGCTCCCGCTCCGAGGATGGCAATGGGTTTGTCCTTTAAATAGTCCATGTTCATTTTTTTATCCTCCTTTTTAAATTGGGTGAGTTGGTTTTTGTTCTCCCATTGATGCCATTGTAAACAAGGGCCATTTGGCGCGCTTTGCAGATTCCAACCTGTGTTTTGCAGTCTTTCAGATGGTTCTTTGCACGGTTTTAACCCCGTATTTAAAAGGAAAGGAACAGCAAAGAAAATACGAAAGTAAGCAAATCCTCCCCCGCCTGCGGTGCTTACAATAGATTTAAATGTAATTTCAAATTCTCACAACATTTACATTTAAGGAGGAAATCAATCATGGCTGACTCAATAGCTAAAAAAATCGAATTGATGGACGGCAATCAGGCCGCCGCCTACATCTCCTACGCATTCACGGAGGTGGCCGGCATTTTCCCGATCACGCCGTCCTCCCCCATGGCCGAGTACGTGGACGAGTGGGCCGCCAACGGAAAGAAAAACCTGTTCGGACAGCCCGTGGAGGTCGTCGAGATGCAGTCCGAGGGAGGCGCCGCCGGCACGGTTCACGGCTCTTTACAGTCCGGCGCGCTGACCACCACCTACACGGCATCCCAGGGACTTCTTCTCATGATCCCCAACATGTATAAGATCGCCGGCGAGATGCTTCCGGGCGTATTCCACGTGTCCGCGCGCACGCTGTCCGCCCACGCGCTCTCCATTTTCGGAGACCACTCCGATGTGATGAGCGTGAGGAACACCGGCTTCGCGCTGCTGGCTTCCTCTTCTCCGCAGGAGGTCATGGATCTGGGCGCTGTGTCCCATTTATCCGCCATCCACTGCCGGATGCCGTTCCTTCATTTCTTTGACGGCTTCCGCACCTCCCACGAGATCCAGAAGATCGAGGCGCTGGACTACGAGGCGCTCCGTCCCCTGGTGGACATGGACGCCATGAAGGCCTTCCGCAAGAACGCGCTGAACCCGGAGCACCCGGCCACCCGCGGAACCACTGTAAACCCGGACATCTTCTTCCAGTGCCGCGAGGCCTGCAACGAGGCCGTGGCGAAGATCCCGGCAGCTGTCGAGCATTATATGGAAGAAATCAATAAGATCACAGGCAGAGACTACCATCTGTTCGACTACTACGGAGCTCCCGACGCAGAGCGCGTGATCGTGCTCATGGGCTCCGCCGCAGAGACCGCCAAGGAGACCGTGGACTACCTGCTGGCGCAGGGCGAGAAGGTGGGCCTGGTGAACGTGCATCTGTACCGCCCGTTCTCCGCCGAACATTTCCTCAAAGCCGTACCGGCAACCGCGAAAAAAATGGCCGTCTTAGACCGCACCAAGGAGCCGGGCGCCATGGGCGAGCCGCTCTACCAGGATGTGTGCTCCATCTACAAAAACAAAGGAATCCCCATGGATATCGTGGGTGGCCGCTACGGCTTAAGCTCCAAGGACACCACTCCGGGGCAGATTCTCGCCGTGTACGAGAACCTTAAGGCCGATACGCCGAAGCACGATTTCACCATCGGCATCGTGGACGACGTGACCCACACCTCCTTGCCCGTCGCCAAAGAGATCAAGACCGCTCCCGAGGGACAGACCAACGTGGAAATCTGGGGTATGGGCTCCGACGGCACCGTGGGCGCCAACAAAAACTCCATCAAGATCATCGGCCACACCACCGACCTGTACTGCCAGGCATATTTCGTGTACGACTCCAAGAAGTCCGGCGGACTCACCCAGTCCCACCTGCGCTTCGGCAAGTCCCCCATCCGTTCCCCGTACCTGGTGGACGATGCGGATTTCGTAGCCTGTCATACGCCTTCCTATGTAAATAAGTACGACATGGTGAAGAACTTGAAAGAGGGCGGAACCTTCCTCCTCAACTGCATCTGGGATATGGACGGGCTGGAGAAGAATCTCCCGGCATCCATGAAGCGGGCGCTGGCCGAAAAGAAGGCGAAATTCTACACCATCAACGCCACGGACATCGCGAGAAACTTAGGCCTCGGCAACCGCACCAACACCATTTTGCAGGCCGCGTTCTTCAAGCTGACCGGCGTCATCCCGATCGATCAGGCCGTGACCGAAATGAAGGATGCTATTTACAAAACATATTATAAGAAAAAAGGCCAGGCGGTCGTGGACATGAACAATGCCTCCATCGACCACGGAATCAACGAGTTGAATGAGATCACGATTCCCCAGTCCTGGTTAAACGCCGAGGACGCCCCCGTGGAGGACAACTCCCCCGCGTTTATCAAAGAGGTGGTAGCCGTCATGAACCGCCAGGAGGGCGACAGCCTGCCGGTTTCCATCATGAAAAAATACGGCTTAGAGGACGGCACCTGGCCCGCAGGCACCTCCAAATACGAGAAACGCGGCGCGGCGGTGGACGTTCCCGAGTGGAATATTTCCGCCTGCATCCAGTGCAACCAGTGCGCTCTGGTCTGCCCCCACGCGGCGATCCGCCCCATCCTGTTAGACGAGAATGAGGCGAAGATGGCTCCGGCCGGCTTCGAGACGAAGAAAGCCCTGGGCGCAGGACTGGACAAATACCAGTACCGCATGCAGGTTTCCCCCTACGACTGCACCGGCTGCGGAAGCTGCGCCAATGTCTGCCCGGCTAAGGAAAAAGCCCTCGTCATGAAGCCTCTCGACAGCCAGCTCAAGGAGGCCCCCAACTGGACCTACGCGGTGGAGGAGGTTTCCATAAAGAAGGACGCCGTAAACGCAAAGACAGTCAAGAACTCCCAGTTTGCGAAGCCCTACTTCGAGTTCTCCGGCGCCTGCGCAGGCTGCGGCGAGACCCCATACATCAAGCTGATCACCCAGCTCTACGGCGACCGCATGTATATCACCAACGCATCCGGCTGCTCCTCCGCTTACGGCGGCTCCACCCCGTCCTCCCCGTACTGCACGGATAAGAAGGGCTTCGGACCTGCCTGGGCCATGTCCCTGTTCGAGGACAACGCCGAGTACGCATACGGCTATCTGCTGGGACAGGACGCCATCAAGCGCCAGCTGGTTGACAAGGTACAGCTTCTCTCAGAGCGCGGCGTGGCGAAGGAGGCCTGCGAGGCTTACCTTGAGAAGGGCATGGATGTGGAATATTCCCGCCAGGTGAGCGACGACCTGCTGGCCGCCATCGCCGGCGATACCAGCGAGGAGGCTGAGTTCATCCGCCAGAACAAGGAGTTCTTAACCAAGAAGAGCGTCTGGGCCTTCGGCGGCGACGGCTGGGCCTACGACATCGGCTACGGCGGACTGGATCACGTGCTGGCGTCCGGCAAGGACATCAACATCCTGGTCATGGACACCGAGGTGTACTCCAACACCGGCGGACAGTCCTCCAAAGCCACGGCGGCAGGCGCCATCGCCAAATTCGCGGCCAGCGGCAAGGACACCAAGAAGAAGGATCTGGGCATGATGGCCATGAGCTATGGCTATGTCTACGTGGCGCAGGTGGCCATGGGCGCCGACCCGAACCAGACCTTAAAAGCGATCCGTGAGGCGGAGGCCTATCCGGGTCCCTCCATCGTCATCGCCTACTGCCCGTGTATCGAGCACGGCATGAAGTGCGGCATGTCGCTCAGCCAGGCGGAGCAGAAGAAGGCTGTGGAGGCCGGATACTGGCACTTATACCGCTTCGATCCGCAGAGAAAGGCACAGGGCTTAAATCCGTTCGTGCTGGATTCCAAGGAGCCCACCGGCGATTTCCAGAAGTTCCTGCTTGGCCAGAACCGCTATGCATCCTTACGGCTCTCCTTCCCGGAGAAGGCCGACGAGCTCTACGCCAAGGCCGAGAGAGACGCGAAAGAGCGTCTTGAGAGCTACAAGACTTTAGCAAATAAATAGGAGGTATCCCCATGGCACTTATGACCGCAAAAGAATATATCGACAGCTTAAGAAAGCTGAACACCCGCGTCTACATGTTCGGCGAGAAGATCGACAACTGGGTGGACCATCCCATCATCCGCCCGTCCATCAACTGTGTGGCGATGACCTACGCCCTGGCGCAGGATCCGCAGTACGCAGACATTATGACGGCCACTTCCAACTTAACCGGCCGCACCGTAAACCGTTTCGCCCACCTTCACCAGTCCGCCGACGACCTGGTGAAGAAGGTGAAAATGCAGCGTCTCTTAGGCCAGAAGACCGCCAGCTGCTTCCAGCGCTGCGTGGGAATGGACGCGTTCAACGCAGTCTACTCCACCACCTACGAGATCGACGAGAAATACGGAACCAGCTACCACGAGAATTTCAAGAAGTTCCTCATCTACGTGCAGGACAATGACCTGACCGTGGACGGAGCCATGACCGATCCCAAGGGGGACCGGTCCAAGGCTCCCCACGACCAGAAGGATCCCGACATGTTCGTGCACGTGGTGGAGCGCCGCCCCGACGGCATCGTGGTCTGCGGCGCGAAGGCGCACCAGACCGGCTCCATCAACTCCCACTGGCACATTTTCATGCCCACCATCGCCATGGGCGAGGCGGATAAGGACTGGGCCGTCAGCTTCGCCTGCCCCACCGACGCCGAGGGCATGTATATGATCTACGGCCGTCAGTCCTGTGACACCCGCAAGCTGGAGACCGGCGGCTGCATCGACCAGGGCAACGCCAAGTTCGGCGGACAGGAGGCGCTTGTCGTTCTCGACCATGTATTCATCCCCAACGAGTACATTTTCTTAAACGGCGAGTATGAGTTCGCCGGCATGATGGTGGAGCGCTTGCCGGTTATCACCGCCAGTCCTACGGCGGATGTAAGGTGGGCGTGGGCGACGTGGTCATCGGCGCCGCCGCTCTGGCCGCCGAGTACAACGGCGTGGAGAAGGCCTCCCACATCAAGGATAAGCTGATCGAGATGACGCATTTAAATGAGACACTTTACTCCTGCGGCATCGCCTGCTCCTGTGAGGGCTGTCCCACCAAGGCCGGAAACTACCAGATCGACCTGCTGTTGGCCAACGTCTGCAAGCAGAACATCACCCGGTTCCCGTATGAGATCGTGCGCCTGGCCGAGGATATCGCCGGCGGACTCATGGTAACCATGCCGTCGGAGAAGGATTTCACCTCCGACACCGTAGTCGGCAAAAACGGAGAAACCATCGGCGAGATCTGCAACAAGTTCTTCGCGGGCCGCGACGGCGTCTCCACCCAGGACCGCCAGAAAATTCTCCGCTTCCTGGAGAACATCTGTCTCGGCGCAGCCGCCGTCGGCTACCGCACCGAGTCCCTGCACGGCGCCGGCTCCCCGCAGGCCCAGCGCGTGATGATCGCCCGCCAGGGAAATATCGAGGCGAAGAAGCAGATGGCCCGGACGATTGCGGGGATTCCTGCTCCGGAAGGAAAGTAGGGGCATAGAAGCGGCGGAAAATACAGCCGAAGACAGTACAAATCAGGCCGGGGAAAGGTTCTCCGGCCTGCGCTTTTCATCCGTGGATAAGGGGGAAAACTGCGATGAGCTCTTCTGTTTTAAATTCAAAGAAATGCAGAAATGATGAGAATAAAGGAAAAATCTCCCCGGCGCGCTTTGCCATGCTGGTGGTCATCGCCGGGGTTCTCTTCGGATCGCTGGCCTCCGTCATGGTCCGCTGCAGCACCGCGCCGTCGCTGGTGCTGGCCGCCTACCGGAAGGTCATGGTGACGCTCCTTCTGGTACCGCCGGTGGTTCTGCACTGCCGGGAGGAGCTTCGGTCGCTTCGCCGGACGGACATTCTCTGGTGCGCGCTCAGCGGCCTGTTCCTGTCCATCCATTTTTATACCTATTACGAATCCATCAGATACACCACCATCGCCGCCTCCCAGGTGCTGGCGGGGACGGAGGTTCTGTTTGTGGCCGCCATCCTGTTCTTCTCGGGAAAAGAGCGCTACGACAGAGCGGCCGCGGCCGGCATCGTCATCGCTCTGGCCGGCGGGCTTCTCACAGCGCTGACGCCGCAGGATACTGGCGCTTCCGGAGAGCTCTACGGAAACCTGTGCGCGCTCACCTGCGCACTGTTCAGCGCATTTTACTCCCTCATCGGGGCAAAGATGCGAAAAAGCTGTTCCAACACGCTGTACTCGTTTCTGGTATACGGCGCCTCGGGCATTTTTCTCACGATTTTCACGCCTCTCAGCGGCTATGCCCTGTTTGGATACGACGCCGTCAATTACGCGGTCGCCCTGGGGCTGGCGGTGTTCTGCAGCCTTTTAAGCCACAGCCTGTTTAACTGGGCCGTAAAATACCAGAGCCCCACGCTCATCACGATCTTTAAACAGCTGATGCCCCTGCCGGCTGCGCTGTGGGGTATTCTGCTGTTTGCGGAGGTTCCGCTCTGGAACCAGATCGTGGGCGGGGGAGTTATGATTGTGGGGATTTGTGTGTATACGAAGGCGAAAGAGAAGTAAGAGGGATACGCGTTTCGCTGCGGCAAATTTCTGACTCTTATGCCCGCAGCTTTTCCCTCACCATCATCAGGGCATACCCCAGAAGATTCTGGCCTTTCCATTTCCTGCGGTCAAGCCGGTCCGGGTCACTCATGGACAGTCCGATGCCCCAGATGCGGTCCTTCACCGCGCATTCTGCCAGAACGGCCTTTCCAGTTGCTCGGAGCAGCCTTTTCAGCTCCTCATTCTGCGAAAACTTCGCGTATAAGCCTTCATAGACCACAATCTGCCGGATTCCGTTCCAATAGTTGTCGTCATACCCGGACACAAGCCGGCCCAGCTCCTTGATCCGGCCCACGTCCTCCGTGTCAAGAATCTGCGCCGCCCTATCACGGTCTCCGAAGGCAACCGCTTTGCGGTACATCATAAACTGCTCCATCGAGGAAAAGCGTATGCCGTCCGCGGTGAAAGGGGACATGTACCAGTTGCTGAGATAGCCGTTTTCCTCATTGGGGTTGTGGAAGCATATGATCTGCATTATTTCACTCCTTTCGCTGTGTATTTTTCCCATCCCTGCGCTCCCTGATCAATTCGTCGATATCATCAAATGCATTTTCCAAACGTTCTGTGTGATATCGTTCGTACATAGCGCAAATAAAATTACTGTTCCAGAAGAAAAATTTAAAATTCCATTTCTTTTGACATCTCAATCCCTCCTTATATACAGGGAATTGCGCGGATTTCCTGTTACCTGCTCTGCCTCCCACATATCAAAGATACCAAATGGGCTGAAATCCCACATCTCAAGTTCGGGATTGGCAAGCATTTTATAGGTTTCGGAAAACAGGAACTTTCGCAGCGCCGTCAGAGGCTCGAAGCCATATTTCTCTACTATCATTTGTGAGACTTTGCTGTCATAAAAAGAGAGTATATAGATCATTTCATTATTCATAGCTGTTATATCACTCCCTTTTCACAAATCTCCCGTCCACTCCTTCAATTCCTCCGCCTTAAAAACCTCATACCCCTCATAATAATAGCTCACATCGATCCCCTTCATATAAACCTCACGGTCATCGATCTTATCCGTGAGCGCGGTTTTCAGAAGAAGCTTAATCTCCACGTCCTTCACAGGGCTTCTCTCCATGGCGAGAAGGTAATCTTCCTTATCTATTTTCCTCCAGTCAACGACCAGTTTCAGCTCTTTCTTAAGAATCGCATCCAGCCATATCCTTGTACTCCGTCCATTTCCTTCACGGAATGGATGCGCAATATTCATCTCCACGTATTTTTCAGCGATTTCATCAAATGTTGACTGCGGCATCTTCCCGATCTGTTTCAATGCCTCTTCGAGGTACATAACCGAGGCATAACGAAAATTTCCTTTTGCCATATTAACAGTACGGACCTGCCCGGCAAAGTCATATATATCATCAAACAAATACTTATGGATCTGCGCCAGCCCCCTAAAAGTTCCAACCTCAAACGTATCCAGCAGATTCTTCTCAAACAGCTCGATTGCTCTCATTTTACTGATTTTCTCTTCCACTCTGGCAAGTTCCGACGAGTCTGTAACGCCAAATTTATTTTTGTACGCCATTGGGACTCCTTTCCGATTCTATGGACATGCTTTTACATAAATTATTATACCATATCCGCCACACTCGTGAAAGCCCCCGCCAGGCATCCGCTTCACCGCCAGGCATCCGCTCCACAGCCAGGCATCCGCTCCACAGCCAGGCATCCGCTCCACAGCAAAACGCCCACCGCCCTGCCGTGGCCGAGGCCTCCGACAGGGCGGTGGGGTGTCAAGGAAATTGGTGAAGATTATATATTGAAACAGCAAGATCCATTACATCGCCATGCGATAGATCTCTGCCGCAATCTCGGGAGTCAGTTTGACAAAATTCCCGTGGTTCGGCGCCCCGTGGAACATGTTCTCGACCATGACCGGGATGTCCTCAGGTTTGCCGCCCAGCTCGCTGATGGTGGTCGGCATGCCGATCTCGCACATGAAATCCTGGAACGCCTTGATGCCTTCTCTCGCGGTCACCTCCGGGTGCTCGAAATCGATCTGGCAGCCCCAGACTCTGTTTGCATACATGACGAAGCGGTCGGTGCCCTGGGTCTTCATCGCGTACTCCATCCAGTACGGGAACAGGAGCGCAAGTCCCGCGCCGTGGGACGCGCCGTAGAGAATGCCGATCTCATTGTCCATGTGGTGGGTTCCCCAGTCCTGCGCGCGGCCGACGCCGGTGGAGTTGTTCTGCGCGATCATGGCCGCCCACATGATATTGGCGCGGGCCTCATAATCGTCGGGGTTCTTCATCACGCGTCTGCCTTCCTTAATCATGGTCAGCATAACCGCCTCCAGCAGACGGTCCGTGAGCTCCACGTCCTTGGTGTGGGTGAAATAGCGCTCCATGCAGTGCGCCATGATATCCGCGATGCCGCTGGCCGTCTGATACGGCGGCAGAGTCATCATCAGCTCCGGGTTCATGATCGCAAACAGCGGGCGAAGAATATCGCCGTCCGCGCAGCGCTTGTAGTATTTTCCGTCCTCTGTCACCAGGGTAACCACGGAATCCGTGGATCCCTCCGACCCGGAAGCGGCGATGGTAACCACGCAGCCCACCGGCAGCGCCTCGGTCACCGGCCCCTTCTTGCCGCAGTAGAAATCCCAGAAATCCCCGTCATACACGGCTCCCAACGCGATGCCTTTTGCGGAATCCATCACGGAGCCGCCGCCCAGCGCAAGGACAAAGTCCACCTTCTCCCTGCGCGCCAGATCGATTCCCTCGTAAATGAGATCGCTTAGGGGGCTGGCCTTCACGCCTCCCAGCTCCACGTACTCGATTCCCTCCTCATCCAGGGATTTTTTCACACGGTCCAGAAGACCCGAGCGGACAACGGAGCCGCCGCCGTAGTGGATAAGCACCTTGTGCCCGCCATATTTTTTCACGTACGCTCCGGTCTGTTTCTCTGTCTCTTTACCGAAAACAAAATACGTCGGGCTGTAGAAAGTAAAGTTTTCCATATGATACACTCCTCTGTCTTAGATTTCGTTATGCTCCGATTATAATAAATCCAGAACGGCTGCGATTTGCCCGAAGTCATCTCTTCTTTGCAGAAACTCATTTCCGCCGCGGCCGGAAATTTCCTGGAAACGCGCAAACCGACTCCATGCAAAAATCATATGAAAAGATGTAAAGCAGTTTCCCTCCTGTCCCCTATAATAAAATCAGATATCCAGGAGCGGAGGAACAAATATGGGAGAGACAAAGCGAAACATCGATATGACAAACCAGACAGAACGCCCTGCAGAAAACGCCACACCCGGCGCCGGGCCGGAAATCGCCGCAGACCCCCGGCAGATGATCGCCGCCTGCAACGAGCTGGGTGCCATGTACCGGGAAACCGGGCAGTATTCCCTCTCCTTGGAAGCCTTCGCAAACGCCCGGTCTCTGATCCGTGAAACCCTGGGAACCGGCTGCGCAGAATATGCCGCCACCTTAAACAACATGGCCGGAACCTGCCGGCTGATGAAGGACTATGCGCAGGCCGAGGCCCTGTTTACAGAGGCCCTCGATACCTGCCAGAACACCGCCGGGGAGGAGAACGGCTTCCTCGCAGGCGTCCTCTGCAACCTTTCTCTGACCTACCGGGAGATGAACCTCCCAGGCAAGGCCATCGACTGTCTGAACCAGGCTCTCGCGCTCATCGGGCCGCTCCCGGAACACCTCCAGGAAACCGCCGTCATCTACAACAATCTGACCAAGCTCTACCACATGACCGGAGACAAAACGCAGGCCCGTTTCTGTCTGACACGGGCACTCCAGGCCCTGGGCAAATGCCCTGAGGCGGAGCGCACGCGCTGCGCCGAGATACTGAACAGCCTGGCCGGATACCTGTACGCCGAGGGAGACTGCGAGACCGCCGCCGCGCTCTACCGCCGCTCCGCCCGTCACACGAAACGTTTCTTCGGAGAAAATGCCGACTACGGCGAAACTCTGCAAAATCTGCGCTGGGTTTACGAAAAAATGGGAGAGCACGAGAAAGCGTTGGACGCGCTGGCAGACGCCGAAAAGGTGTACCTGGCCCTGTACGGCCCCGGCCATGACCGGACGCGCGCGGTGCGGGAGGACCTGGAACGCCTGGCACATCCGGACAGGGACACGCCGGCAAACGCTTAAATTATCACTATGAAATTTATGAGTGACTCACAAATTTGCTAATATCTTGTCCGCCGCAAGTCGATTTCTTATAATGAGTACAGCTTAACCGATAAGCCGCATTAAATCAGATCTGGAAGTAATTCGCATGATGAATGAAACTGTTGTAAAGCTGCTGAAATCGAGTATGTGGGATCTGGCGACCTGCGCCGACGGGGATCCGAACGTTGTCCCGGTTGCGTTTAAGGACGTGACAGAGGACGGAAAACTGGTTGTCGGCGACGTATTTCTGGAAACCACTCTGCAGAATATTAAGACGAACAACGGCAGAATCGCCATTTCCGCATACGACGCGCAGAATTTAGAGGGCTACCAGATTAAGGGCTCCGCGGAATATGTGACCGAGGATGACGTGGTTGACACCTTTAAAGCTATGGTTGAGAAGATGTTCAACGGAGCCGCCACCGCCAATATGATACAATGGACAGCGAAAGGAGTGGAATCAGATGTATCAGAAAAAGTTACAGGAAGACATTCGCTGTCCGTTGGAATATGGCCTTGAAGTGTTCGGGGGAAAATGGAAATCCCGGATCATCTGCGTACTGGCGGAGAAGGAACTGCTGAGATACAGCGAGCTGCGCCGCGAAATGGCAAACATCACGGATGCAGTTCTGGCAACCACTTTAAAAGAGCTGATCGCCGACGGGATCATACACCGGAGACAGTTTGATGAGATTCCCCCGCGCGTCGAATACTGCCTGACAGAGAAAGGGACCTCCGTCCTGCCGATTCTCAGAAGCATCTGTCAGTGGGCCGGAATTTACCGGAATGAAGACTCGGAGCTTTCTTTGCCGCAGTGCAGGAAATGCAATTACAGAGGAGGAAAAATCCAATGAACGAACAAGTGATGGAGACCGAACCTGTCGGGAAACTATTCGTATCCCTGGCGGTTCCCTCTGTCATTTCACAGATTGTAAATCTGCTTTACAGCGCGGTGGATCGGATGTATGTGGGGCACATTCCCGGAAACGGGACAACCGCGCTGACTGCTTTAGGCGTGTGCGTGCCCATTATTACCCTGGTTTCGTCCTTTGCACAGCTTGTCAGCAGCGGCGCGGCTCCTCTGGCTTCCATATATCTGGGAAAAGGGCAGAAACAACACGCCGAACAGATTCTGGGAAATTCCTTCTCGGCCATGGTTCTTATGTCCATTTTTCTGACCGCAGTTCTGCTCTGCTTCACAGAGCCCATTCTGACCATATTTGGCGCAAGCAGCGCAACCATGCCTTATGCGGCGTCTTATCTGCGCATTTATGCCTGCGGAACCATATTTGTGCTGCTGACACTGGGGCTTAATGCATTTATCACAGCCCAGGGCTTTTCTAAAATCAGCATGATCACGGTGCTGATCGGCGCGATTTCCAACATTATCCTTGACCCTTTATTTATCTATTTTTTCAATATGGGAGTACGCGGGGCGGCCTGCGCTACAATTTTATCACAGACGATTTCCGCCGCCTGGGCCTTCCGCTTTTTCGCAAGACACACGGGGATTCTGGAACTGAAAATCCAACATATGAAGCTGCGCGCCCGTATTATCTTCCCGGCTCTTGCGCTGGGCCTCGCGCCGTTTATCATGTTTGCCACGGAAAGCGTGCTCGTGCTGACGTATAATGCCTCCCTGCTCAGATACGGCGGGGACATGGCCGTGGGAATGATGACGATTCTCTCCACGCTGATGCAGTTTCTCATGCTCCCGGCACAGGGGCTTGCACAGGGAGCACAGCCGATTATCAGTTACAATTATGGAGCCGGAAACGCGGCCCGCGTAAAGGAAGCATTTAAGCGGTTAATTTCGACGGCGTTTGGAATAACTTTGCTGATTTACATTCTATTTCTGGCCGGCTCGAAATATGTGATACTGCCCTTCACCGCCGATGCAGAGCTGACAAAGCTCACCGTCTGGGGAATCCGCATCTATTTTTCAGCAGGCATTCTGATCGGTATTCAGATGGCCTCGCTGCAGACGCTGATGGCTCTGGGAAAAGCCGGTACCTCTACCTTTCTCTCACTGCTCAGAAAGGTATTCCTTCTGATCCCATTTATTTATATCTTCCCGGGATTTATCGAAGATAAGGTATTTGCAGTGATTCTTGCAGAGCCGGTCGCTGACGTCATCTCTGTATCGGCAACAATCATTATTTTTTCAATTCAGTTTAAACGGACATTAAAAGAATGTTCCAAAAGGTCTAAAAAAGAATATAGCCCATGAAGGCCGCGACTATTTTTTCTGGTTTCTATACTCCCTGGGTGAATACCCGGTTTTTTCCCTGAAACATTTTCCGAAATGGCTCGACTGTCTGAATCCCGCATTCATCGCGATTGTGCCGATGGCTTCATCCGTTGTGACCAGCAGTTCGGCGGCCTTCTGCAGGCGATATTCCATCAGATATTTAAGCGGCGTTGTCTGCATACTCACCTTAAAGCACCGCAGGCACTCCGATTTGCTGACATGGGCGCTCTCCGCAAGACTGCCCAGCGAAATATCCTCTCCGTAATGCTCCCCGATGTAATTCAGAAATATCTGCATCCGCAAGCTAAGAGCGTCGTTCGCTCTTCCCGGCGGCAGAACGATATTTTTGGCAATCGCCAGCCAGAGGGAAGAAAGCCGGGTCAGAACCTCGTAGACATAAACGTCTGTTTTATTCTTCTCCAATTCAGTCAGCTCCCGCAGGATGGCAAGCACCGGGCCGCACCAGGGCAGCTCTTTTGTAAAAGCGAACACAGGAAGCTGCTCCCTGCCGATGATCCGCTCCACGACAGCCGCCGCCGGGCTGCCAAAGTAAAATTTCAGAAAATAATCCGGAAATACAAAGCTGTAGTAATGACAGATCCCGGTATGCTCTACCAGATGAACCACGCTCTTATTGATAAAAACCCCTTCCCCGGCCTGCACGGCTGTGGTGTCGTGCAGAGTTTTTACCGAGACCCGCCCCTCCAGAACATAGATAAACTGGATGTCCTCATGCCAGTGCATCACCTGGAATCCCGGATTTCTCGGAAAGCTCTGCTCGTTTATGATTTCCAGAACCAGATAGGGAAAATCCGTACCTGCGTTCAGATTGACAGAATTAATAAAACGGTGATTTTCTCCCATGATACACTCTCCTTTTTCTTTGATCTGGCTATATCAGAATATAATCTGGCGATTTTCAGATATTATATCGCTATATCGTGTGATATTATCATAAAAAGAAAAAACAGCCATGTCAAGAGAGGGACAAAAAACCATGTATTTCCCATACGGTGAAACGGAGACCGCATATCTGAAAAGCAGGGACAAGAAGCTGGGGGCGGTGATCGAGCAGCTTGGTCATATCGATCGTACGGTTGACACGGATCTTTTTTCGTCTGTCGTCCATCACATAATCGGCCAGCAGATTTCCACCAAGGCCCAGCAGACCATCTGGAACCGGATACAGCAGGAGCTGGGGGAGGTCAGCGCCGGTTCCCTTCTGGCGGCAGGGCGGGAACGCCTGCAGGGCTTTGGAATGACCTTCCGAAAAGCAGACTACATCCTGGATTTTGCCCGGAAAGTGGACTGCGGTGAATTTGACCTCGATGCGGTCGCAGAAAAGAGCGACGCAAAGGCAATCGCAGCGCTTTCGTCCTTAAAGGGCATCGGCGTGTGGACAGCGGAAATGATACTTCTCTTCTGCCTGCAGCGGCCAGATATTTTCAGCTTCGGCGACCTGGCAATTCTCCGGGGAATGCGGATGGTGTACCGCCACAAGGAAATTGACCGGAAACGCTTTGAGATGTACCGCAGACGGTTCAGCCCTTACTGCAGCGTGGCAAGCTTATATTTCTGGGCCGTAGCAGGCGGCGCGCTGGAGAGAACGAATGTGAAGGAGAAAATCTAAGCCATGCAGTTTTTAAGCAATTTTTCAAGTGCATTCAAAAAAAGCTCGAAGTATCAGTTATTTTTCCTGTCTGTATTGACAGCCGGCCTCTCCTACGGCCTGTATAAGGGCGTCATCGACAACTATCTCGCCGAGGCCGTCGCCATGACAGAGTTTGACAAGGGCGTGTCCGAATTTTTCCGGGAGCTGCCCGGGCTGCTGCTTGTATTCATTCTGGCGGCTTTTTATATGCTTTCTGCGGAAACTCTCTATAAGCTGGGCGCTGTGATCATGCTGGCCGGTATGATGATGCAGACATTTGTTCCGGCTGATAAAGCCATGGTCATTCTTGCCATCATCGTCTACTCCCTGGGCGACCACATCCAGCTTGGGATGCGCACCACCCTTACTCTGGAATATGCCAGAGAAGGGCGCAGCGGCAGGGCCCTGGGCTATATCAGCTCCATCCTGCAGGGCGGCCAGCTGATCGGTTTCCTGCTTATCAGCGCCTCGTTTCTGTTCGTCTCCGGCGTGCCTGCATACCGGGCGGTTTTTGCCGTCTCCACAGCTCTGATTGCCCTTGGGGCGGCATTTTCCTTCCGGCTGACGGGCCGCAGTGAGACAGATCGGGCAAAACGGCGGTTCTATTTCCGGAAGAAATACACAAAATACTATTTCCTTGAGGTTTTCTACGGCGCAAGAAAACAGGTCTTTTTCACCTTTGGCCCTTATGTGCTGATTTTGTTTTACGGCGCATCCACCTCGGTCATCAGCCTGCTGTTTGCCATATCCGCCATTTTCAGTTTCCTCTTTTCTCCGCTCATCGGGAAAATTATCGATAAGCTGGGCTACAAGGTGGTCATGGTGACGGATACGCTGATCCTCGTCGTTGTCTGCTTTTTCTACGGGTTTGCGCACCGCATTTTTCCGGCAGACGTTGCCTTCCTCGTCTGCTGCGCCAACTACGTACTGGATTCAATCATATCCCTCGCATCCATGGCCTCCAATGTCTACGTCCATGATCTTGCGGATACACCGGAGGAGGCACGGGCCACGATCTCCACAGGGCTCTCCGTCAATCATCTGATCACAATTCTCATCGCGCTGTTCGGCGGATGGATCTGGCGAACCCTGGGAATCGAGATGCTGTTTATCCTTTCCGCCGTGCTGGGACTGTGCAACAGCGCCTATGCGGCCACAATCAAATCACCAGAAGAAAATAAGATGGAGGTACAATGCACATGACAAAGGAAGAAATGGTAATCGTACGAATTGGAGGTTAACTATGCAATATACAACTACATATCACTCCCCTTTAGGGGAAATTCTCCTGGCAGCGGATGAAATCGGACTGACGGGTCTCTGGTTCGATGGCGAAAAATATTATGCGTGGAATCTAGATGAGAACCATGAAGAAAAAGAAGTACCTGTTTTCCAGGAAGCAAAGCGCTGGCTCGATATCTATTTTTCCGGCAGGGAGCCGGATTTTATGCCGCCCATGCATATGCTCGGCACAGCTTTTCAGAAAGAAGTCTGGGAAATCCTCCGCACGATTCCCTATGGTGAGACAACCACCTATGGCGGGATTGCCGCGAAGATCGCAAAGAAACGGGGTCTCCCACGCATGTCCGCCCAGGCGGTCGGCAATGCGGTGGGCCGCAATGAGCTGTCGATTCTCATTCCCTGTCACCGGGTCGTCGGCACGAACGGCAGCCTCACCGGCTACGCCGGAGGTATCGATAAAAAGGCGGATCTGTTAAAGCTGGAGGGCGCTTACCGCGGGAACTTTTTTGTTCCGAAGCACAGCACAGCCCCTTGATTTTCCCAAAATATAATTACTGCTTTTCTGGCAGAAAAAATGAGAATCCCCGCATGCACAGGGATTCTCCAATCCTTTTTACTTTTATACTTTAAAGCGATACCCTACGCCCCAGATCGTCTCGATATACTGCGGCTTGGCCGTGTTGAACTCGATCTTCTCCCGGATCTTCTTGATGTGCACCGTCACCGTGGCGATGTCCCCCAGTGACTCCATGTCCCAGATCTTGTTAAACAGCTCCTCCTTCGTGAACACGTGGTTCGGGTTCTGCGCCAGGAACGTGAGAAGGTCAAATTCCTTCGTCGTGAAGTTCTTCTCCTCCCCATTCACGTACACCCGCCTGGCGGTCTTGTCGATCTTGAGTCCGCGGATCTCTATGACCTCATTCTCCGGCATTCCGCTGCCGATGAGGCGCTCGTACCGGGAGAGGTGCGCCTTCACACGCGCCACCATCTCGCTGGGGCTGAACGGCTTCGTGATGTAGTCGTCGGCGCCCAGGCCCAGGCCGCGGATCTTGTCGATGTCGTCCTTCTTCGCGGAGACCATGATGATGGGCGTATTCTTGGACTCGCGGATCTTTTTGCAGATCTCAAATCCATCCACCCCCGGAAGCATCAGATCCAGGATAAAGAGGTCAAACTCCTCCTGCAGGGCCCGCTCCAGCCCCACTCTCCCGTTATTCTCAATCTCCACCTCGAAACCGGAAAGCTCCAGATAGTCCTTCTCCAGCTCCGCGATGCTCTCCTCGTCCTCCACAATCAAAATCCTGCTCATTCCTGTATAACCTCCTGATACTTTCTAAGGACAAAATGTATTTCCGTCCCGATGCCTTCCTTGCTGGTGGCCCAGATCCGTCCGCCGTGATCCTCGATAATCTTCTTCACGATGGAGAGCCCGATGCCGCTGCCGCCCTGCGCGGAGTTTCTCGACGAATCCGTGCGGTAGAAGCGGTCGAAAATGTAGGGCAGATCCTTGGCCGCGATGCCTTTTCCGTTGTCCTCGATGGACACCTGGATGAAATCGCCGTCGTCCCGGATGCGGATGTTAATGATACCCCGCTTCTTGTCGATGTATTTCACCGAATTGCTGATGATGTTGTTGATCACCCGCTTAAGCTGCTCCGCGTCGGCGATGACCACCACGTCCTCGTCCACGTAGTTAAAATACCCCAGATCGATGTTGCGCGACTCCATGTCGAGGCCCACCTCCTCGGCGCAGTCCCCGAAATAGCTGGCCACGTTGATCTTTGAAAAGACGTAGGGAATTTTATTCGTGTCGATCTTCGAGTAAAACATCAGCTCGTCGATCAGCCGGTCCATGTCGTTGGCCTTGTTGTAAATGGTGCGGATATATTTGTCCAGCTTCTCCGGCGAGGACGCCACGCCGTCCAGAATCCCTTCCACGTAACCCTTAATGGCTGTGATGGGGGTCTTTAAATCGTGGGAAATATTGCTTATAAGCTCCTTATTTTCCTTATCATACTGAATCTTCTCCTCGGTGGATTCCTTGAGGCGGATGCGCATCTCCTCGAAATCCTGGCAGAGCTGGCCGATCTCGTCATCGTCCCCGGCCTCCAGCGTGAAGTCCAGGTTTCCGTCACGGATATTCTTCGTCGCCTGCTGCAGCTTTCCGATGGGCTGGAAAATGGAATGATACACCCAGATGACCAGCCACACGCCGGTCAGCAGGATGATGAGCACACCGGTCAGCATCATCTCCGTCAGCATGGACTTGATCTCAGGCATCAGATCGTCCATCCTGGTTATGATAAATATGCTGGCATTGACGCCCTTCTCAGGCTGAAAATCCATCTGCTTGATCAGATGCTGGGTCTGACCGTCCAGATAAAAGCCGGCCACCGCGCTCCCCTCGCTGTCGCGGTACTCCGGCAGCATCTTATAGAGCCCCTCCGCCGCCTCCGGGTTGCCAGAATAAACGATCTCGTCGTTATAGCGCACGATCAGATAGGAATACTTACTTTTGAGCTCTGTGTTCACCTTGTCCAGGTACTCCCGCTCCTCCAGCTTCTCCGGGTCCTGGGCCAGGGTATTCCTCAGCTCCCGCTGCACGTTCTGCGTCAGACGGTTGAACACCTGCATGGAGTTGGCCGAGAAAAGCTCCACCTGCTCATTGAGCCCGTAGGCCTTCTGAAATGCCTTTATCTGGTAATTGCTGAGGCCTATGACTGCAATATATATCAAAAAAATAGGCACGATGGTTATTGTCAGAAACGCCACCGCAAGACGTGTCTTAATCTTCATACTATCACCGGTTCTATTGTACCATATTTCTGCGGGTACGTCTCTAAAACTATTCTAAACTTTCGTCCGGACTCCCGTTCAAATTTCCAGAAATTTTCCTCTGGCGTTCAAAAATGGAAAAGACGCCTCAGGGAATCCCCGTCCAGCGTCTTTTCTCCTGTTACAGATATTTCTTAAGCAGCTCTGCCTTGTCGAGCTTCTCCCACGGCAGATCCAGATCGTCCCTTCCGAAATGTCCGTAGGCCGCCGTCTGCTTGTAGATCGGCCTTCTCAAATCCAGCATTTTGATGATGCCCGCCGGGCGGAGATCGAAGTTCTCACGGATGATCTCAACCAGCTTCTCATTGGAAATTCTTCCGGTTCCGAAGGTATCCACATTGATGGAGGTGGGCTGTGCCACACCGATGGCGTAGGAGAGCTGGATCTCGCACTTGTCAGCCAGGCCCGCCGCCACGATGTTCTTGGCCACGTAGCGCGCCGCGTAGGCTGCGGAGCGGTCTACCTTCGTGCAGTCCTTGCCGGAGAATGCGCCGCCGCCGTGGCGCGCATATCCGCCGTAGGAGTCCACGATGATTTTTCTGCCGGTCAGGCCGCTGTCCCCGTGGGGGCCTCCGATCACGAAACGGCCGGTGGGATTGATGAAAAACTTAGTATCCGCGTCCACCATCTCCTCCGGGAGAATCGGGTCAAACACGTATTTCTTAATGTCCTTATGAATCTGCTCCTGGGTCACTTCCTCATCGTGCTGGGTAGAAAGAACCACCGCGTCCAGGCGCATGGGGCGTCCGCCCTCGTCGTACTCCACCGTCACCTGGGTCTTTCCGTCGGGACGGAGATATTTTAATGTGCCGTCCTTTCTCACCTTCGCAAGCTGCAGCGCCAGTTTGTGGGCCAGAGCGATGGGGTAGGGCATATAGGTCTCGGTCTCGTTGGTGGCGTAGCCGAACATCATTCCCTGGTCGCCGGCTCCGATGGCCTCGATCTCGTCGTCGGACATCTTGTTTTCCTTTGCCTCCAGCGCCTTATCAACGCCCATGGCAATGTCAGCGGACTGCTCATCCAGCGCCACGATGACGCCGCAGGTGTCGCAGTCGAAGCCGTATTTCGCGCGGTCGTAGCCGATCTCGCGGACAGTCTCTCTCGCAATCTTCTGAATGTCCACGTAGGCGTTGGTGGTGATCTCACCCATGACCAGGATAAGCCCGGTGGTGGTGCAGACCTCGCAGGCCACGCGGCTCATGGGGTCTTTCTCCATCAGCGCGTCCAGGATGGCGTCGGAAATCTGGTCGCAGATTTTGTCCGGATGGCCTTCGGTGACCGATTCAGAAGTAAACAGTAATTTCTCCATCTTGATTCCTCCTCTTAGGTTTAGGCAAATAAAATTAAGCCTCGGCAAATAAAAAAGTCCGTAGCAATATGCGCGGACTTGAATGCATGAACTTCAAATCCTCTTATTGCTCGATCCCCGGCTTGCATGCCGGTGCGTCGCTCAGGCTGGCACCTTCCGTCCCTCGCCGCCCGCATGGACGCGCAGCTTAAACGGGGTTGCCGTGACTTCACAGATCCTTTGTATCTCCATCACTCTGAATAAGGGATATTACGTACTTTTTATTTGGTTGTCTGTTGCAATGTGTATCATACATGATTTGCGGGGGGATGTCAATAGGGAGGATGGGGAAAATACAGGGAAGGAATGGGGGATTCGCG